>JAABUQ010004376.1_pt1 | contig 24184 bp, 22 predicted proteins | sample 5560001 | NCBI WGS metagenome assembly JAABUQ01 (sample SAMN10711888, study PRJNA513371) | rock metagenome | isolation source: Antarctica rocks | place: Antarctica: Victoria Land, Finger Mt nord | collected 2015-12-18
GGTCGGGGAGAGGGGGAGAAACGGTGCGCTTGGTGGGCGAGATGCTTTTACAACCTAAGCGAAGAGGACCGCCCTCACCGCGTATCCTTACTCCCCCTCTCCCCGGCCATCATCGGGTAAACAGCGCCCCGCGCTGTTTAGGTCAGCCCGGGGGCCTGACCGACCCGATGATCCCCAAAGGGGAGAGGGAGAAAAGAGCCACCCCTCGCCGTCATGCTCGCCCAGCCTTGGCGAGGGGCGGGGAGTGCCGACCCGCTCGCCGTCGAGGACGATCGGGGCGGCTAGGCCCGGGATCGCTTCCTCGGCCGCATGCTCCAGCGCCAGCCGCATTCCTCGCGCCACCACCTGCGGGTCCGCGAACACCTGGTCGATGCGGTTGACCGGGCCGGCGGGGACGCCTTGCGCTTCCAGCGCCGCCGCGAGCGACGCGGTGTCGTGTCGCACCGTCAGCGCGGTGACGAGCGGGAGCAGCGCCGCGCGGTGGTCTACCCGCGCCGGGTTGGTCGCGAACCGTGCATCGCTCGCCAGCCCGGGCGCGCCGAGCACCGCGCACAGCCGCGCGAACTGGCGATCGTTGCCCACCGCGATGATCAGGTCGCCGTCGCTGGTCGGGAAGCTCTGATACGGCGCGAGGTTGGCGTGGCCATTGCCCATCCGCTCCGGCACCCGCCCGCCGACCATCCAGTTCAGCGCCTGATTGCCGAGCACGCCCACCGCCGTGTCGAGCAGCGCCATGTCGATCGTCGCGCCCTCGCCCGTTGCGTTTCGCGCGTGGAGCGCGGCGAGGATAGCGGTCGCGGCATAGACGCCCGTGAACAGGTCGACGATCGCGATGCCCGATTTCTGCGGCGCGCCGTCCGCGTCGCCGGTGATGGACATCAGCCCGCCCATCCCCTGCACGATGAAGTCGTACCCCGCGCGGTGCGCATAGGGGCCGGTCTGTCCGAAGCCGGTGATCGAGCAATAGATCAGCCGCGGGTTGGCGGCGCGCAGCGTGGCCGCGTCGAGGCCGTAGCGGGCGAGTCCGCCGACCTTGAAGTTCTCGATCACCACGTCCGCCTCTGACGCGAGCGCGCGCACATGGGCCTGGCCTTCGGGGGTGGCGAGGTCGATCGCGACGCCGCGCTTGCCCCGGTTGCAGCTGTGGAAATACGCCGCGCCCAGGTTCCCGCCGTCCGCGCCGGTGACGAAGGGCGGCCCCCAATGGCGGGTGTCGTCGCCCTCCCCCGGCCGTTCGACCTTGAGCACGTCCGCGCCCAGATCGGCGAGCAGCTGCCCCGCCCACGGCCCGGCGAGGATGCGCGCCAGTTCGAGGACGCGGACGCCCCGCAGCGGGAGTGAACTCATCTCGGGCGTTGGCTTGGGAGCGTCAGCAGCGCAGAAACGAGTGCGGGGTCGTAGGTGGCGGCGTAGGGCGCGTGATAGACCTCGCGCATCTTCTTGACTTCCGCAGCCCAGGCGTCGGACGATAGGCGCGGTTGCGTGCGGATCAGCTCGGCGGAATGGCAGGCGGTGCAGGTGTTTGAGATCGTCTCGCCCGCCGCGCCCGCCGGGAAGGCGGCATGTTCTTCGGGCAAGGTGATCGCCGTGGAGACGAGCGACACCTCCGCCATCAGCGGGTGCGCGGGCGCACGGGCTTGTCGTGTCACCGCGAACACGACCGCCGCGAGCAGCAGCGCCGCCATCGCGGGCAGAAGGATCGCCGGACGGATCATGCCGCCCGCAACGCGATCGACTCGACGACGCTGCGCTGGAAGCCGGACGGGTTCCACGCGGTCGTCATCGCCTGTCTCTCACCGGCGGCGTTGGTGCAGCGCATCCACAACCGATAGCCGCCGGGCGCGAGCGGCGGCAGCGTCGCTTGCCAGAGGCGGAAGCCGTACCGCCCCTCGTCCGCGCCCAGCGCGGCGGCGTGCCAGCTCGCGCCCGCGTCCATCGACAGCTCCACCCGCGCCACCGCCGCCGCGCCGCCCATCGCCAGCCCGCGCACACCGACGCGCGCATGCGCTTCGACGCGCGCGCCGTCGGCGAGGCTGGTGACGAACGCGCGGGGGTGCATGCGGTTGATCGGCACGGTGGGGAAATCCTTCGCGCCCGGTCGCACCGCGCCGTCGGGCGTGGCGGGGATGCGATACGCCTTGGCCATCCAGAATCCCGTGTCGGGCGAGGTGAGTATCTCCAGCCGGTCGAGCGCCTTGACCCAATAGGTCGAATACCAGCCGGGCACGACGAGGCGCAGCGGAAAACCGTTGAGCATCGGCAGCGCCTCGCCGTTCATGCCCCAGGCGATCATCACCTCGCCGTCGCGCGCGTGATCCACGCTCAATGACTTGGCGAACGCGGGCGCGCCGGTCGCGGGCGGACGGTCGAGGCCGGACGCGCGCACCTCGGCCGCCCCGCGCGCAACGCCTGCCCGGTCGAGTACGTCGCGCAGGCGCACGCCCGTCCAACGCGCGTTGCCGATCGCGCCCTCGCCCCATTGCGCGCCCGGCACGCGCGGGGAGAACAGCCCGCGCGCGTTGCCCGAACACTGGTTCACCGCCGCGATCTCGACGCGCGGCATCGCCTGCAACTCTGGCAGCGAAAGCACAATCGGTCGCCGCACCGCGCCAGTGACGTGCAGGCGGAATGCGTTCACGTCGACGCTGGTGGGGATGTCCGCATAATGCCAGCGGACGAAGAAGCGGTCGTTCGGCGTGAATACCCGCCCGTCGAACGCGTCGAGCGGCGTCTCCAGCAAGGGCGCGCGGGTACGCTGGAGGATCACGCCGCGCTTGCCCGGGAAGGCGTCGGTCAGCGCGCGCCGCCCGCCTCCGCCGGGCAGGTGTAAGTCCACCCCCCGCCCCAACGCCGCCCCTGCCCAGCCGAGCATGCCGCTCGCCAGCGCCGCACGACGGCTCAACTCCCGCGCGCTCGTCTCAGCCATCGCGCGACACCAACGGCGCGAACCGCGCGACCTGTCGTCCGACCAGCGCCAGCTGCTCCACCACCGCCGGGTCGCTCGCGCCGCCCTCGCCGTCGAACTTCGTGACGGCCGAGTTGATCGCGGCCGCGAACGGCGTCGGCCAGCCGCGCAGCGCATGGACGATCGAGCGCAGCGCCGCGATCGTCGAGCCGGTCGCCTGCCACCCGTAAGCGGTCGCGATCAGCCCGACGGGCATGTCGGCCAGGTACGGACGCGGGTCCTTGGCCGTCTCCTCCAGCAGGTCGAGCGCATTCTTGACCACGCCCGAGATGCTGCCGTGATAGCCGGGGCTGGCGATGATCAGCCCGGACGCCCCGCGCACCGCCTCGACGAACGCCCGCTCGTCGTCGGTCCGCGCGGTCGCCTTGGGGTCGTAGAGCGGCAGCCGCGCCATCGCCTCGCCGCCGAACATGCGGACCGCGAAGCCCTCGCGCTCCACCGCCGCGAGCGCGATGCGCAGCGCGCGTTCGGTGGAGGACACGCCGCCGATGGTGCCGCCGATGCCGACGATGAGGGGCTTGGGTTGCGTGGTCATGGCGCGAGGCTTGCCAAAGCCGGACGCATCGGGCAACTGCTTTAGGGACGCAATACACGCGAGCGCCCGTGAACGAGCTACGCCCCGAACAGTTCGAGGAACGCTATCCGGCCTGGCGGCGGATCGACGCGCACGAGCGCCCCGAGCTGCCATCGTTCGACGAGTGGCACGAAGCGGAGCCGATCGATGCGCCGCCGCGCCGCCGCCGCCGCTGGGGGCAGTGGATCGCGCGCGGCTTGGCGGCGGGCATCGTGCTGTTCGTGATCGCGGTCGGCTGGCTGGCGGTCACCGCGCCGCTGTCCAAGTCGCTCCAGCCGCCGACCCCGCCGTCCGTGACGCTGACCTATGCCGACGGCCGCACGCCGATCGCGCGGCGCGGGGCGATCATCGGCGCGCCGGTCGACGCCGCCAAACTGCCCGCGCATGTGGCACAGGCGTTCATCGCGATCGAGGACCGGCGTTTCTACCATCATTGGGGCGTCGACCCGCACGGCGTCGCGCGCGCGATCTTCCATGACTTGCGCGCCGGGGGCATGCGCGAAGGCGGCAGCACCATCACGCAACAGCTCGCCAAGAACGCGTTCCTTGACTCCGACCGCACCGCCGGGCGCAAGCTGCGGGAAGCGTTGATCGCGTTCTGGCTGGAGGCGTGGCTGAGCAAGAACGAGATCCTGTCGCGCTATTTGTCCAACGTGTATTTCGGCGACAACGTCTATGGGCTGCGCGCGGCGGCGAAGCATTATTTCGGTCGCGCGCCCGAGAAGCTGAGCATCGGTCAGGCGGCGATGCTGGCGGGGCTGGTCAAGGCGCCGTCGCGGCTCGCGCCGACGGGCAATCTCGAAGGTGCGCAGGCGCGCGAGATGCTGGTGGTCGCGGCGATGCACTCGGCCGGGTTCCTGTCCTTGCGCCAGGCGGGCGCGGTGGAGCCGCAGCGGGTGCGGCACGAGGCGGGCGCGCAGCTGCCCAACGGGACGTATTTCGCCGACTGGGTGCTCCCGTCCGCGCGCGACCAGGCGGGGGAGATCAAGACCGAGACGACCGTTCAGACTACGCTCGACCAGCGGCTGCAGCGCGCGGCCGAGCGCGCGGTGCGCGGCGCGGGCCTCGCCCGTGCGCAGGTCGCGCTGGTGGCGATGCGGCCCGACGGCCGCGTGGTGGCGATGGTCGGCGGCAAGAACTATGCCGACAGCCCATTCAACCGCGCGACGCAGGCGCGGCGTCAGCCCGGGTCCACCTTCAAACTGTTCGTCTATCTCGCCGCGATGCGCAGCGGGCTGACGCCGGACTCCACGGTCGAGGACGCGCCGGTGACGATCGGCGGATGGAAGCCGCGTAACAGCGACGGGCATTATCGCGGCGACATCACGTTGCGGCAGGCGTTCGCGGTGTCGTCCAACGTCGCCGCCGCGCGGCTGACGCAGCAGGTGGGCGTGAGGAACGTGATCCGCGCCGCGCGCGACCTCGGCATCTCGACGCCGATCCCCAACGAAGCGTCGATCGCGCTGGGCACCTCCACCGGGTCACTGCTGGAGTTGACCGCGGCCTATGCGGCGGTGGCGAACGGCAGCTATCCGGTGCGCCCGCGCGGTCTGGGTGATGGCGAACAGAAGGGCTGGCTGGAGAACCTGACCAGCCCCGGGCACCGGATCGACGAGCGGACGCGGCGCGAGCTGCTGGACCTGCTGTCCGCCTCCGTCAGCACCGGCACCGGGAAGCAGGCGGCGTTGTCGGTCGACACGTTCGGCAAGACCGGCACGACGCAGGACAATCGCGACGCGCTGTTCCTGGGTTTCGCGGACGGGCTGGTCTGCGGGGTGTGGGTGGGCGACGACGACAACAGGCCCAACCCCGGCCTGTCGGGCGGGGGCGTGCCCGCGCGGGTGTGGCGCGGGTTCATGCAGGCCGCGCTGGGCGTCGCGCCGCGTGCCCGCCCGGCGACCGCGCCCGTTGACGACACGGTCGACCCCGACGCGCTCGCGCCGTCGGGCAACGCTGCGCTGGGCGTGGAGGGCGACGTGCGGGGGCTGGGGTTGAACCTCCATGTCGGGCACGACGGCTCCATCACCGTCAACCGCGCGCCCCGCGAGCCTCCGCCGCCGGTCCGGGAGGATCGCCGCCCACCAGAAGAGGATCGCGCCGGGGAGGAGTAAGTCGCCCGCTTCGAACTGCTACGCGGGCCCGCCTAGTACCTGCCGTTACCAGCTTCCCGTCACCCCGGCCTCGTGCCGGGGTCCACCGATGTCCGTCGCTCGCCGATCGCGACGAGCGCACCACCGTGGATGCCGGAACAAGTCCGGCATGACGGAAGGAGAGCCGATCAGGGGTGACGTGTGTGCCCGCCATGCCTAAGCACCCTCGCCATGCGCTTCTTTTCCGATAACGCCGCCCCCGCCTGCCCCGCCGTGATCGAGTCGGTCGCCGCCGCGAACACGCTCGATACCGCCTATGACGGCGACGCCTGGTCGAAGCGGATCGACGCCGCCTTTTCCGACCTGTTCGAGCGGGAGGTGCGCGCCTTGTGGGTGCCGTCGGGAACCGCCGCCAACTGCCTCGCGCTCGCCGCCATGTGCCCGCCGCACGGCGCGGTGGTGTGCCACCGCGACGCGCACATCCAGAACGACGAGGGCGGCGCGCCGGAGTTCTACACCCACGGCGCGAAGCTGCTGCTCGCCGAAGGGCCGGGCGCGAAGCTGACGCCCGAGGCGATCGAGACCGTGCTGGCCGGCACCCGCGCTGACGTGCACCAGGTGCAGCCGCACGTCGTCTCGATCACCAACGCGACCGAATACGGGCTGGTCTACACGCCCGCCGAGGTCGGCGCGATCGGCGAGCTGGCGCGCTCGCGCGGGGTCGCGCTGCACATGGACGGCGCGCGCTTTGCCAATGCGGTCGCGCATCTCGGCTGCGCGCCCGCCGACGTGACTTGGCGCGCGGGGGTCGACGCGCTGTCGTTCGGGTTCATCAAGAACGGCGGCATGCTGGCGGAGGCGCTGGTGTTCTTCCGCCCGGAACTGGCGGCGGCGACCTTGTACCGGCGCAAGCGCGCGGGTTTGTTGTTTTCTAAAGGTCGCTACCTCGCGGCGCAGCTGCTGGCCATGCTGGAGGGTGATGTGTGGCTCCGCAACGCGCGCGCGGCGAACGCGGGTGCGGCGCTGCTGGCGGAGGCGGCGGGCGAGCGGTTGCTGTTTCCGGTCGAGGCGAACGAGCTGTTCCTGCGGGTCTCGGCGAAGGAAGCGGCGGGGCTGCGTGCGCGCGGCTTCGACTTCTACGATTGGGGGCCGGGCGAGGCGCGGCTGGTGATCTCGTGGAATCAGGGGCCGGACGCGATCGCGCCGCTCGCCGACGCGATCCGGGCGTTGTGATCGGTCAAGCGCGCCCCAACGCCACCCGCCTGTCCATCCTCCTCCCCTTCGCGGTCGTCACGCTGATCTGGGGGTCGACGTGGATCGTGATCCGCGATCAGCTCCACGTCGTACCCGCGACCTGGTCGGTGACGTATCGTTTCGCGCTGGCGGGGAGCGCGATGTGCCTGGTCGCGCTGGTCCGGCGCGACCGGTTCCCGCGCGACCGGCGCGGGCTGGGGTTCGCGGCCTTTACCGGGCTGATGCAGTTCGCGGGCAATTTCAACCTCGTCTATCGCGCGGAGTCGCACATCACCTCCGGGCTGGTCGCGGTGGTGTTCGCGTTGTTGCTGCTGCCCAACGCGCTGATGGGACGCGTCTTCCTCAAGCAAAGGCTCGGCGCGCAGTTGCTGGCGGGGTCGGCGGTGGCGATGACGGGCGTGACGCTGCTGATCGTCAACCAGGCGCGCGCCGACCCGGCCGGCCCCGGTGAGGCCTTGCTCGGCGTCGGTTTCGCGGTGGCGGCGCTGCTGTGCGCGTCGGTCGCCAACGTCGCGCAGGGGTCGGAGACCGCGAAACGCTATCCGATGATCGCGACCGTGGGTCTTGGCATGCTGATCGCGGCGGCGGTGGATGCCGTTTACGCGTGGACGGTGGCGGGGCCGCCGGTGGTGGAACATCGGCTGGGCTATGTCGCGGGCACCGCCTATCTCGCGCTCGCCGCGTCCGCGCTGGCGTTTCCGCTCTATTATCGGGTGCTGCGCGTGATCGGCCCCGCCAAGGCGGCGTATTCCAGCGTGATCGTGCCGGTGATCGCGATGAGCCTGTCGACGGTGTTCGAGGGCTATCGCTGGTCGGCGCTGGCGGGCGCGGGCGCGGTGCTGGCGGGGGTCGGGCTGGTGATCGCGTTGAGCGCGCGCAGGCCCGCGCGGTAATCGGCGTAGCGCGGCGTCCAGCCGAGCACGCGCTTCGCCTTGCCATTCGCGACCCGGCGGTTTTCCGCGTAGAAGCCGCGCGCCATCGGTGACAACCGGTCGAGCGCGACGAGCGGCGGCAGCGGCAAGCCGAGCAGCCGCGCGGCGTGCGCGACCACCTCGTCCTGCGAGCACGGGTGATCGTCGGCGAGATTGTACGCGCCCGGGGCCGCGTCGAACGCGGCGAGCACGCCCGCGACGATGTCGTCGACATGGACGCGGCTGAACACTTGATCGGGTAGGCCGGTGCGGTGCGCCTCGCCCGCCCGGACCCGGTCAAGCGCGGAGCGGCCGGGGCCGTAGATGCCCGGCAACCGCAGCACCCGCGCGCCCAGCGCCAGCCACGCCGCGTCGGCGTGCGCGCGCGCGGGCCGCCGTCCGGTGCCGGTCGGCGCGCTCTCGTCCACCCACGCGCCGCGCGCGTCGCCGTACACGCCGGTGGAGGACAGATAGACCAGTCGCTTGCCCGCGAGCAGGCCACCATAGCGCGCCAGCACCGGGTCCGCGTCACCGTCGGGCGGAACGGACGACAGCAGGTGCGTCGCTTGCACCAGCGCGTCCGTCGCCGCGTCGAAGCGGAGGCTTTCCCCACGCCCATCCCGCGTCGTGCCCACCACCTCGCCGCCGATCGCCCGCACCCGCGCGGCGACGCGGGTGGCGGTATAGCCGAGGCCGAAGATCAGCAATCGCATCGCTTGGCTCCCGCCGGGGTGGAACCAGCCCCCGGCCCGGGACTATAGGGCGCACCATGCTCGACGCCCAGACCACGCTCGCCCACCCCACCATCCACCGGCGCGAGGCGTATCGTCCGCCCGAGTGGCTGGTCCCCACCCTGTCGCTCGACTTCGATCTCGACCCGGCGGCGACGCGGGTGCGCGCGCGGTTACAGGTCACGCGCAACGGCGCGCATGCCGAGCCGCTGCGGCTCGACGGCGCGGGGCAGCCGCCGATTGCGGTGCAGGTCGACGGCGTCCTGGCGAATGACTGGCGCATCGAGGGCGAGCAACTCGTCATCCCGCTATCGGGGGAGGTGCATGTCGTCGAAACAGAGGTAAAGATCGCGCCCGATAGCAACACGCAACTGATGGGGCTGTACGCGTCGGGCGGCAATCTTTGCACGCAATGCGAGGCGGAGGGGTTTCGGCGGATCACCTTCTTCCCCGATCGGCCCGACGTGCTGACGCGCTACACCGTACGGATGACCGCGGACCGCGCGCGCTATCCCGTGCTGCTGTCGAACGGCGATCCGGTCGCGTCGGGGGACGCAGGCGACGGCCGGCACTGGGCCGAGTGGCACGATCCGTTTCCCAAGCCGTCCTATCTGTTCGCACTGGTGGCGGGCGATCTCGCCGCCAATCGCTCCAGCTTCGTCACCGGGTCGGGGCGCACGGTCGAGCTCGCCATCTGGGTGCGCGCGGCGGACCTGCCCAAGACCGCGCACGCGCTCCACGCGCTCAAGCTGGCGATGGCGTGGGACGAGCGCGCCTATGGCCGCGAGTACGATCTCGACGTGTTCAACATCGTCGCGGTGGACGATTTCAACTTCGGCGCGATGGAGAACAAAGGCCTCAACATCTTCAACTCGCGCTACATCCTCGCCGACCCGGACACCGCGACCGATGGCGATTACGACGCGATCGCGACGGTGGTGGCGCATGAATATTTCCACAACTGGTCGGGCGACCGCGTCACCTGCCGCGACTGGTTCCAGCTGAGCCTGAAGGAAGGCTTCACCGTCTATCGCGACCAGTGCTTCTCCGCCGATAGTGGCTCGGCGGCGGTGAAGCGGATCGAGGATGTCCGTACCTTGCGCGCCGCGCAATTCCCGGAGGACGCGGGCCCACTCGCGCACCCGATCCGCCCCGATGCGTATCAGGAGATCAGCAACTTCTACACCGCCACCATCTATAACAAGGGCGCGGAGGTCGTGCGGATGATCGCGACGATGCTGGGCGAAACGGCGTTCCGCGCCGGGTGCGACCTGTATTTCCAGCGGCTCGACGGCACTGCCGCGACCTGCGAGGATTTCGTCGCGTGCATGGAAGCGGAAGGCGCGGTCGACCTGTCGCGCTTCCGTCGCTGGTACGCGCAGGCGGGGACGCCGCGCGTCGCGGTCGCGGTGGAGCATGAAGCGGGCGGTGGCCGCGCGACGGTGCGGCTCGCGCAGCGCACCCCGCCCACGCCCGGCCAGCCCGACAAGCAGCCGCTGGTCTTGCCGCTCCGTCTCAAGCTGTTCGGCGCGGAAACCGGCCACGCGCTGACCGATGAGCGGCTGGTGCTGTTCGAGGACGCCGCCGCCGCGGTGACGTTCGAGGACGTCACCGAGCGCCCGGTGCTGTCGATCAACCGCGGCTTCTCCGCGCCCGTGATCATCGAAAGCGATCGCCCCGCCGCCGATCTCGCATTTCTGTCCGCGCACGACGACGATCCCGTGGCGCGGTACGAGGCGATGCAGCAACTGATGCTCGACACGCTGGTCGCGGGCGCGGTGGAAGGGCGCGCGGACCACGACGCGGTGATCCGCGCGGTCGGCAACACGCTTGCCAGCCCCTCACTCGACGCGGCGTTCGTCGCGGAGGCGGTGCTGCTGCCATCGGAGGCGTTCGTCGGCGACCAGATGGCGACCGTCGACCCCGAAGCGATCTTCCGCGCGCGCGAGGCGTTGCGCCGCGACCTCGCGCGGCGGCTCGACGCGCAATGGCGGCTCGCGCTGGAGGGCTCGCCGTCGGGCGCGTACGAATATACCCCCGCCGCCAAGGGCTGCCGCCGGCTCGCCAACGTCGCGCTCGGCTTCGTCGCGGCGAGCGGCGCGGCGGATGCGGCCGGCGTCGCGTTCCGCCGCTTCGAGGGCGCGACCAACATGACCGACCGGCAGGCGGCGCTGGCCACGCTCGCGAACGGCGAGGACGACGTGCGCGAGGCGGCGCTCGACATCTTTTATCACCGCTATCGCGACAACCCGCTGGTGCTCGACAAATGGTTCCAGACCCAGGCACTGTCGACCCGCGACGGCGCCGCGCGGGTGGTGGCGGAGCTGGTCCGTCACCCCGACTTCACGCTCGCCAATCCCAACCGCGCGCGCTCCTTGCTGGGCGCGTTCTCGGTCAACCAGCGCGCGTTCCATGTCGCGGGCGGCGAAGGCTATCGCCTGCTCGCCGACCAGTTGATCGCGCTCGACCGGCTCAATCCGCAGACCGCCGCCAAGCTGCTCCCCCCGCTCGCGCGCTGGCGGCGGTTCGACGACCGCCGCGCCGAACTGATGCGCGCGGCGCTGGAACGGATCGTGCTGACGCCGGGTTTATCGCGCGACCTGTTCGAACAGGCGTCCAAGAGCCTGGAAGGATGATGTTTTGCGGTGTGGCGCGGTGTTCTTCGACCTCGACGGCACGTTGGTCGATAGTAACGCGCTGCACGTCGCGGCCTGGGTGGAGGTGTTCGCGGACGCGGGGCATGATCTCGCCGCCGGCACGGTCGCGGGGCGGATCGGGATGGGCGCGGATAATTTCGTCCCCGCGCTGATTCCCGGCGCGGACGCGCGCACCGCCAGGAAGCTGGGCGACCGGCACGGCGCGATCTTCAAGGACCGGTATCTAGGTCAGGTGCAGGCCTTCCCGGACGCACGCGCACTGGTCGCCCGGGTGCGGGACAGTGGGCGGCGCGTGGTGCTCGCCTCGTCGGCGAGCCAGGCGGAGCTGGATCATTATGTGAAGCTGCTCGACCTCGCGGCGCTGATCGATGCGAACACGACGATCGACGACGTGCCGCATTCCAAACCGGCCCCCGACATCTTCGTCGCTGCCCGCGAGAAGATCGCGCCGATGGCGGCGGCGGCGATCGTGGCGGTTGGCGACACGCCCTATGACATGGAGCCGGCGCGGTATTGCGGGATGGTCGGCATCGCGTTGCGCTCGGGCGGGTTCGGCGACGCGGCATTGCGCGACGCGGGCGCGGCGGCGGTGTACGACGACGCGGCGGCGCTGCTGGCGGGGTTTGAGGAGAGTTTGCTCGCGGGGTGAGGTAGCCTCCTCAGAACAACCGCCCGCTGTCCGGCACCCGTTCGCTCGGCCCGACCAGCACCACCTTTCCTTCCGCGTTCGGGAAGCCCAGGCACAGCACTTCCGACATCATCGGCCCGATCTGGCGCGGCGGAAAGTTGACGACCGCCGCGACTTGTCGTCCGACCAGGGCCTCGGGCGTGTAATGGTCCGTGATCTGCGCGGACGACCGCTTGCGGCCGATCGCTGCGCCAAAGTCGATCACCAGCTTGATCGCGGGCTTGCGCGCCTCGAGAAACGGCTCGGCCGCGACCACCGTGCCGACGCGGATGTCGACGCGGTGGAAGTCGTCGAGGGTGATGGTCATGGCGCCTCCTTCTCCGCCACGCCGTCAGACGGGACGAGCTATGCTCGCCCGTTGCCCGCCGTGGCGTCTCTCACCGTGCTTGCGCACGGCGAGTGCGCCCGCTCAGAAATCGACGTCATCATAATGCGCCGGCGGCGTCAGCACCTCCATCCGCTCGCTGAGCAACGGTCGGAAACCGGGGCGGCTTTTCAGCCCGCGATACCAGCGCGCGGTCTGTTCGTGGCTCTTCCAGTCGATGCCGCCGAGATAATCCGCCACCGAGATCTGCGCCGCCGCCGCCAGGTCCGCGAGGCTTAGCGTCGCGCCGCCCAGCCAGTTGCGGTGGTCGAGCAGGTAGTCGGTGTAGTCGAGATGCCCGAGTGCCGCCTTCATCGCCTCGCGCAGTCCCTTGGCGTCGGGTGCGACGCGGTGTGCGAGCCGTTTGACCATCCGTTCGTGGAGCAACGGCCCGGTCACGTCGCGGAAGAACTGCACGTCGAACCACGATACCAGCCGGCGGATCTCCGCGCGGTTGGCGGCGGTGCCGTTGATCATCGCCGCCTTGTCGACCGTCTCTTCCAGATATTCGCAGATCGCGGCGGAATCGATCAACAGGGTGCTGCGCTCGGCATCGACCAGCACCGGCGTCTGCCCGGCGGGGTTCATGTCGATGAACTCGTCGCGCCGCAGCCACGGGGACTCGCGCACCAGCTCATAGCCGATGCCCTTCTCCCCCATCAGCAACCGCACCTTGCGCGAGAAGGGGCACAAGGGGAATTGATACAAACGCCACATTCCGCGCGTGTTAGGGGCGATGGCGGAAGGACGGAAGATGGGGCGAGCGGTGATGTCGCGAATATCGGAGCAGATGCGGTGACCGCGATCGCTCCCCTGCTCGCGGCGTTGCTGCTGCTGGGCGTCGGCGGAGGGTGGCCGTGGCTGGTGCCCGCGTCGGTGGTGGCGGCGGCGTGGGCGGGAACGACGCTGCCCGATCTCGACCTGCGGCTGGGACTGGGCCATCGCAGCGCGTTGCTCCACAGCGTGCTGCCGATGGCGCTCGCCGCGCTCGACCGGCGCAGCTGGCCGGTGGCGGCGGGGCTGGGACTGGGGGTGGGGCTGCACCTGGCGGCTGACCTGTTCCCCGCGTCGATGCGCGGCTACGCGACCGTGAAGCTGCCGCTGTGGGGGTCGATCGGCGCGGGCGCGTCGTATCTCTGGATCGCGGTCAACGCCGCGCTGGCGCTGACGGCGGGTGCGTGGATGCTGGCGCAGGTCGCGCCGCCGCGCCGCGCCGCATGGACGCTGGTGACGGTGGCCGCGTTGGGGGCGACGTATCTGCTGCGCACCGACGGCGGCTGGTGGGCGCTGGCGCTGTTCGCGGGGCTGGCGTGGGTGGCGATGCGGTAGACGGAGATGTATTGATTTGAGGGAGCTATGTATATACAACCGTCGTAAGGAGATTGGGCGATGGCGTTCAGCGTGCGGAACATGCGGGTCGAGGAGAAAGCGCGGGGGTACGCCGCCCGTCACGGCACTACGCTTACCGGCGCGCTCGACCGCGCGCTCGACAAGGCGATGTCGCAAGAAGATACCGACCGCGAGGCGGCCTTCGAGGCATGGGTCGCTCCTATCCGCGCGATGCAGGCCGAGGTTGCCAAGCTGCCACGCTCGGGGCTGACCGAGGATGAAATCATGGGCTGGGACGAGAACGGGCTGCCGACTTGATAGTGGTCGATACCTCGGCGCTGATCGCGATTTATTTCGCGGAACCGGACGCCTTCGTGTTCGAGCAGGCCTTGTTCGCTTCCAAGCAGGCGCTGATCGCGGCCCCGACGGCGCTCGAGTTCGTCATGGTCGCCCAAGGTAACGTGTTGCGCGGTGCAAGACCGGAAAGCGAGCCGGACGCAGTATTGACCAGGCCGGGGCTGCGGGTCGAGCCATGGACCGAACACCATCTCGCCATCGCCCGCGCGGCATTCACCCGTTTCGGCAAGGGCCAAGGCCGCCCCGCGCAGCTGAACTTCGGTGATTGCATGAGCTATGCCCTGGCCAAGTCGCTGGGCGCGCCCTTGCTCTACAAGGGCGACGACTTCGCCCGCACGGATATTCGGTCCGCGCTGTAAATGGACGGTGCGTTCGACACGGTCGCGGTGACGTGGAGCCAGCCGGAGGCGGCGGTGAAGCTGTATGTGGCCGAACCGCGCCGAAGATCACGGGCCGTTATCGCCACTTGCGGACATTCGTAAATCAGCGGAAGAACGGCGAATGCCCGCATGGCTTGCCCTTCTGATTGTAGCTGTTAGCGCATCAGTGGCTGTTCTCTCTTTCCGAGCCAATCGTGAGGCGGCGCGCACGGGCCGGGTCAGGTTCTTGTTCTGGCATATCCCAGGTTGGGGCGAGCGCGCACGCAGCCCGACCTTTTTCAAGTTTGCGCAGGCGCAGAACCATCACCGAACCTTCTTTTTCGGTCTGCTCACAATCGTGGCTGGCGCGTTCTTCCTTGAAGCGATTGGGCTGATCTACTGATCGCGCCAACGACCGCCTTCCGTCACAACCGGACGGATCAGCCCCTCTCTACTCCGCCGCGACCGCCACTTCGTCTTCCACCGTCAGCGGGTGAGATAGCCGCGATAGCATCTCCCTCGGCACGACCTGCCAGAACGCGCCCACCGCGCGCTTCCAATCGTCGAGCAACCCGCGCGACCAGCGGCTGTCGGTCGCCTTCGCGTGCTCGCGGACGAGGGCGTAGAGCACCTCCTCCCAATGCGGCGTGGCCACCCGCGCCCAGCTGACCGTGTCCCCGTTGGCGCGGCGCTCGAAGCTCCCGTCCGCGTCGTACACGAACGCCATCCCGCCGGTCATCCCCGCGCCGAAATTCTGCCCCACCGCGCCAAGCACCACCGCGACGCCGCCGGTCATGTATTCGCACCCGTTCGCGCCGCAGCCCTCCACCACGACGCTCGCGCCCGAGTTCCTGACCGCGAACCGCTCGCCCGCCTGCCCGGCCGCGAACAGCTTGCCCGAGGTCGCGCCGTACAGCACCGTGTTGCCAACGATCGTGTTGTCCTGGCTCGCCAAGGGCGAGCTGACCGCGGGGCGGACGACGATGATGCCGCCGGACAATCCCTTGCCGACATAATCGTTCGCGTCGCCGAACACTTCGAGGCGGATGCCCCTGCACAAAAACGCGCCGAGCGACTGCCCCGCCGAGCCGCGCAGCCGAACGGTGACGTGCCCGTCTGCGAGCCCGGTCATCCCCCGCGCGACGAGCTCGCTCGACAGCCGCGTGCCGACCGCGCGGTGGACGTTGCGGACCGAATAGGCGAGCTGCATCTTCTCGCCGCGCGAAAAGACATGCGCGGCGTCCTTGATGATCTGCGCGTCGAGGCTGTCGGGCACTTCGTTGCGGAAGGTGGACAGCGAGAAGCGCCGCTCCGCTTCGGTCGCGTCGACCTTGGCGAGGATGGGATTCAAGTCGAGATCGTCGAGATGCTCCGCGCCGCGGCTTACCTGGCGGAGGAACTCGGTGCGGCCGATCACCTCGTCGAGCGTCCGCACGCCGAGCCGGGCGAGGATGTCGCGCACCTCCTCGGCGATGAACGTCATCAGGTTGATGACCTTCTCGGGTGTGCCGCCGAACTTCGCGCGCAGGGACTCGTCCTGCGTGCAGATGCCGACCGGGCAGGTGTTGCTGTGGCATTGCCGCACCATGATGCAGCCCATCGCCACCAGGCTGAGCGTGCCGATGCCGAACTCCTCCGCGCCCAGGATCGCGGCGACGACGACGTCCCGCCCGGTCTTGAGTCCGCCGTCCGCACGTAACCGGATGCGCCCGCGCAGGCCGTTGAGCGTCAGCGTCTGGTTGACCTCGCTCAGTCCCATCTCCCACGGGGTGCCCGCATATTTGATGCTGGTCTGTGGGCTCGCGGCGGTGCCGCCGACATGGCCGGAGACGAGGATCACGTCCGCATGCGCCTTTGCGACCCCGGCCGCGACGGTGCCGATGCCGGCGGACGATACCAGCTTGACGCACACCCGCGCGCGCGGATTGATCTGTTTCAGGTCGTAGATGAGCTGCGCCAAATCCTCGATCGAATAGATGTCGTGGTGCGGCGGCGGGCTGATCAACGTCACGCCGGGCGTCGCGTGGCGCAGCTTGGCGATATATTCCGTGACCTTGAAGCCAGGCAGTTGGCCGCCCTCGCCGGGCTTGGCCCCTTGCGCGACCTTGATCTCGATCTCCTCGCAGGCGTTGAGATATTCGGCGGTGACCCCGAACCGGCCCGACGCGATCTGTTTGATGACCGAGTTGGCGTTGTCGCCGTTCTCGTAGGGCTTGTAGCGTTTGGAGTCCTCGCCGCCCTCGCCCGACACCGCCTTCGCGCCGATGCGGTTCATCGCGATCGCGAGCGTCTCGTGCGCCTCCGGGCTGAGCGCGCCAAGCGACATGCCGGGGGTGACGAAGCGTTTGCGGATTTCGGTGATCGCCTCGACCTGGTCGATCGCGAGCGGGTCGGCGGGGAAGTTGAACTGGAGCAGGTCGCGCAGGTAGACCGGCGGCAGGTCGGCGACGCCGCGGCTGAACTGCAGATATTGCGTGTAGCTGTCGGTGGCGACGCTGGTCTGGAGCAGGTGCATGAGCTGCGCCGAATAAGCGTGCGCCTCGCCGCCATGTCGCTGGCGATAGAAGCCGCCGACCGGAAGCGTCGCGACGCTCGCGTCCCACGCCGCCTCATGGCGCAGCGTCGCGTTGAGGTGGAGCGAGGCATACCCTTCGCCGCTGATCTTGGCGGGCATGCCGGGGAACAGGTCGTTGACCAGCGCGCGGCTGAGCCCGACCGCCTCGAAATTATACCCGCCCCGGTATGAGGAGATGACGGCGATGCCCATTTTAGAGAGGATCTTGAGCAGTCCTTCCTCGATCGCGGTGCGATGGCGGCGTAGGCACTCGTCGAGCGACAAGTCGCCCCACAAGCCCCTCGCGTGGCGGTCGACGATCGCCGCCTCGGTCAGATACGCGTTTACCGTGGTCGCGCCGACGCCGATCAGCACCGCGTAATAATGCGTGTCGAGGCATTCCGCCGTGCGGACGTTGACCGAGGCGTAGGAACGCAGCCCCTTGCGGACCAGATGCGTGTGGACGGCGGCGGCGGCGAGCACGCCGGGGATCGCGACCCGATCCTCGCTCACCGCCTCGTCGGTGAGGAACAGCTCGCTATGCCCCTGCCGCACCGCCGCCTCCGCCTCGTCGCGGATGCGCGCGATCCCGGCGCGCAGGTCCGCGGGCGCACCGCCGGGCGCGAAGGTGCAGTCGATCGCCGCCGCCGCAGTACCGAAATGCGCCTTGAGCCGCGACCAGTCCGCCCCCGTCAGCACCGGCGAGTCGAGCACCAGCACCCGCTCGCGCGTGTCGGCCACATCGAGGATGTTGGCGAGATTGCCGAACCGGGTCTTGAGCGACATCACATATCGCTCACGCAAGCTGTCGATCGGTGGGTTCGTCACCTGGCTGAAATTTTGGCGGAAAAACTGACTGATCAGGCGCGGCTTGTCGGAGATGACGGCCAAGGGCGTGTCGTCGCCCATCGAGCCGATCGCTTCCTTGCCCGCTTCCACCATCGGCGCCAAGATCAGCTCCATGTCCTCCATCGTCTGCCCCGCCGCGACCTGCCGTCGCGCGAGTTCCGCGCGGGTGAAGCGGGTCGGCTCGCTCGAGACCTCGGGCAGGTCGCGAGCGGTCAGGAACTCGCCGATCATGCCCGCATAGTCGTGTTCGCCCGCGATCCGGTCCTTCACCTCGCGGTCGTGGAGCACGCGGCTTTCCACCAGATCGACCGCGATCATCTGCCCGGGGCCGAGCCGGCCCTTCTCGACCACGGTGGATTCGGGGACCGGGACCATGCCGCTTTCCGACCCGACGATCAGCAAGCCGTCATTGGTCCGCGTGTAGCGCAGCGGGCGCAGCGCGTTGCGGTCCATCCCCGCCACCGCCCAACGCCCGTCGGTCATCGCCAGCGCGGCGGGGCCGTCCCACGGCTCCATCACGCTGGCGAGGTAACGGTACATCGCGGCGTGCGCGGGGGGCGTTTCCCCGCTCTCGTTCAGCGATTCGGGAACCAGCATCAGCTTGGCGGTGGGCGCGTCGCGGCCGGAGCGGCAGATCGCCTCGAACACCGCGTCGAGCGCGGCGGTGTCGCTCGCCCCCGCCGGGATCACCGGCTTGATGTCCTCGCAATGCTCGCCGAACGCGATGCTCGCCATGCGGATCTCGTGGGACAGCATCCAGTTCTTGTTGCCGCGGATCGTGTTGATCTCGCCGTTGTGCGCGAGGCAACGGAACGGCTGCGCCAGCCACCATTGCGGGAACGTGTTGGTGGAATAACGCTGGTGAAAGATCGCGACGCGGCTCTCGAACCGTTGGTCCTGGAGGTCTGGGTAGAACACCGACAGGCTCTCGGCGAGGAACAGGCCTTTATAGACGATCGACCGGCACGACAGCGAACAGATATAGAAGCCCTGGATCTGCGCCGCGATCACGCGCTTTTCGATGCGGCGGCGGACGAGGTAGAGTTCCTTCTCGAACTCGGCCGCGTCCTGGGCTTCAGGCGCGGGGCCGGAAATCATGATCTGCTCGATCTCGGGCCGGGTCGTCTGCGCTTTCAGGCCAATCACCGACACGTCGACCGGCACCTGTCGCCAGCCATAGATGGTATAGCCCGCCTCGATGATCGCGCTTTCGACGATCGTGCGGCAGGATTCCTGCGCGCCGAGATCGGTGCGCGGCAGGAACACCATCCCGACCGCAAGCCGGCGCGGGCGCGGGCGGTGCCCCGACGCGGCGATCGCATCGTCGAAGAAGCGCACCGGCAGATCGAGGTGGAGCCCCGCTCCGTCCCCCGTCTTGCCATCCGCGTCGACCGCGCCACGGTGCCATACGGCCCTCAGCGCGTCGATCGCGGACTGCACGACCCGGCGCGACGGCTCGCCATCGGTCGCGGCGACGAGGCCCACCCCGCACGCGTCGGATTCGAACTCGGGGCGGTACATGCCATGTTCTGCGAGATGGGCGCGTTGGTCGTCAGTATCAAAGGTTGCCATCCAACAAGCCCTCCCGCTGGACGAACTCCTGGATCGCTCGCGCGGTGTCAGACAATGTCGAGCACTTCTCCCAGGCAGAGTTGATCTGCAATGCCTGCTTGGTCGGGTTCAGCGGATACTCATGCGCCAGCTCGTTGCGTACCCGGACCGCATCGGCCCAGGCCTTGCCGTCTACCAGAATACCCAACGCGACGGCGCGAAACGCGACATCACGCGCTTGAAGCCGCTCATCTTTGCCAAGCTGCATCAATATTGCGATCGTCTTGAGCGTTCGGCCAAGCGCATCCTGGAACTGTTCATAAGTTTTCAAAAGGGCGAGCACATCGACGTCGGCATCAGCTTCCAACGTCCGCAACCGATCGGCGGACATCGGCATCAACATCTCGATACGCTCGCGTACCGTGACCAAGCGCGACCCCAGCCTTTCGCATGTCGCAAGGTGCTCTCGAAGCACGAGGATTTCACCCTCGCGTGTCACAACACAATGCCGTCACGGAGCGCGATCTGGTCGATGCCCCGCGCCGGCTCCCCGCGCTTCCTGATAATGATGTCGATGCGCTGCTCTTCGATGCGCGCGAACAGGCTGTCCTCGAAGACGGTCTGAGCCTTCCCTGCATCGACATCGGGCGCGACCTCGACATGCAGGTCGATGTCGCCGCCCTTGCGCGCAGGGTTCGCGCGGCTGCCGAACAGCCGCACGATCGCATCCGGCCCAAAGGCCTGACGCGCCGCCGCTTTGATGGCAGTTACCTCTTCCGACTCAAGCCTCACGCCGCTCCCCTGCCGCTTTTGCCTTGAGCCACCCGTGCATCGTCGCCGCGACATCGCGCCCGTCGCGGATCGCCCATACCACCAGGCTCGCGCCGCGCACGATGTCGCCGGCGGCGAATACGCCGTCGAGCGCGGTCATTTGGGTGTGCGCGTCGACCAGCACCGTTCCCCAGCGAGTGACGCCCAGATCGGGCGCGTCCCAGAGCCGGGGCAGCTCTTCCGCGTCGAAGCCCAGCGCCTTGATCACGAGATCAGCCGGGTGCGTTTCCTCGCCGCCGGGGTCGCGTTCGGGCGAGCGGCGGCCGGTGGCGTCGGCGGGGCCGAGCCGCATCCGGTTGGCGCGCACGCCCGTGACGCGCTCGCCCCCTTCAACGGCGTCGGGGGCGGCGAGCCAGACGAACTCGACGCCTTCTTCTTCCGCGTTGGCGACCTCGCGCTTGGAGCCGGGCATGTTGGCGCGGTCGCGGCGGTACAGGCATTTCACCGACACCGCGCCCTGGCGGATGGCGGTGCGCACGCAATCCATCGCGGTGTCGCCGCCGCCGATCACCACCACCCGCTTGCCCGCCGCATCGAGCGCGCCGGTGTCGAACGCGGGCACCGCGTCGCCGAACCCCTTGCGATTGGAGGCGGTAAGAAAATCGAGCGCGCCGACCAAGCCCTCGCTATCGATTCCGGGCACCTCGATCGCGCGCGCGCGGTAGACGCCGGTGGCGATCAGCACCGTGTCGTGACGCGCGCGAAGCTCGTCAAGCGAGGCATCGCGGCCCACCTCGAACGCATGGTGAAACACGATCCCGCCCGCGCGCAGCCGCTCGACGCGGCGCATCACCACCGGCTTTTCCAGCTTGAAGCCGGGGATGCCATAGGTCAGCAACCCGCCCGCGCGATCGTGCCGATCATAGACGTGGACGTCGTATCCGTTACCGCGCAGATACTCCGCCGCGGTCAGTCCGGCCGGACCGGCCCCGATCACGCCGACCGACTGCCCACGCGCGCGCCCGGGGACAAGCGGCTCGACCCAGCCCTCGTCCCACGCCTTGTCGGTGATGAACCGCTCGACCGAGCCGATCGTCACCGCGCCGTGGCCGGTGAACTCGATCACGCAATTGCCCTCGCACAGCCGGTCCTGCGGACAGATGCGGCCGCAAATTTCCGGCATGGTCGAGGTCGCGTTGCTGAGCTCGTACGCCTCGCGCAGCCGGCCCTCGGCGGTGAAACGCAGCCAGTCGGGGATGTGGTTGTGGAGCGGGCAATGCACGGTGCAATACGGCACCCCGCACTGCGAACAGCGCGCGGCCTGCTCCTCCGCATTGGGCACGGCGTAGCGGTCGGCGATCTCGCGGAAGTCCGCGGCGCGCACATCGGCGTCGCGCTTTGCGGGATAGGCTTGATCCCGGCCCACGAACTTCAGCATCGGTTCGACGGTCGCCATGCACCCGACTCCAGCGCACGCGCGCTGAGAGTCCGTACCGGCCATAGCGCGGGGGTCAAGTCAGGGATACTGTCCCAAAGGATGTCCTACGGTCGCTGTGAGGCGTCTCAAACGGCTACTCTGTCCAGAGTAGGGCCGAATCGAACCCTACCGCTGCAATAGCCAGATCAGCGCCGCCGACCCCGCCACAATGCGATACCAGGCGAACGGCGCGAAACCATGCCGCGCGACCAAGTTCACGAACCAGCGCACCACCAGCAATGCGACGACGAACGACACCAGCATGCCCAGACCGATCGCGCCCAGCCCGACGCCAGCGCCGCTTGCCAGCTCATGCCGGTTCTTGAGCAGTTCCAGCGTGCTCGCCCCCAGCATCGTCGGGATCGCGAGAAAGAACGAGAACTCCGCCGCCGTCCGCCGTTCGACCCCCAGCGACAGCGCGCCCAGGATCGTTGCGCCCGACCGGCTAACGCCGGGCACCATCGCCAGGCATTGCAGCACGCCGATACCCCCCGCCGTCGCCAGCGGCACCTCCGCGACGCCGCGCACGGTCGCCGCGCGCGCGAACCGTTCCACCAACAGGATTGCGACCCCGCCGACGATCAGCGCCACGCACACCACCTTGGGCTGCGCGAGCAACGCCTCGACCTGCTTATGGAACAGGAGGCCGATCACGGCCGCGGGGATGAACGCGACCAGGATGTTGCGCACGAACCGCACAGCGCCCGGCTCACGCCGCAACAGCCCCTGCAGCACCGTCCAAAACGTTCGCCAGTACAGCACCACGATCGCCGCGATCGCGCCGAGCTGGATCACGACGTTGAACAGCTTCCACTGCGCCTCGTCATAGCCGAGCAGCGCGCCCGCCAGGATCAGGTGCCCGGTCGACGACACCGGCAGGAACTCGGTCACGCCCTCGACGATGCCGAGCAGGATGATGGTGAACAGGTGATGCAACGCGGATAGCCCTTTGTCGGGTGGAAGATCAGGCCTCGACCGCCGCGCGGACGCCGAACCGGCCCGCCTTGTGATAGCGGACGAGATAGCCGGGCGCGACCGCCGCCATCGCGGTCGGGGTGACGCCGAGCGTGAGCAACCCGTTCTCGCCCGTCACCACGCTGTCGCTTTGCAGCATCAGCCATTGATCGACGCTGAGCGGCGCGCCCGGCAACCGTGCCAGGACCGCGCCCGCGATGTCGGGCAGATCGAGAAAGCGCGGCGTCCGTCCGGTCTCGGTCGCGAGGAAGCGGTAGATCTCGCCCATCGTCATCACGTCCGGCCCGCCCAGTTCCAACGTCCGCCCGCCGAACCGCGCGGCATCCTTCAGCGCGGCGACGATCGCGTCGGCGACATCGGCGACATAGACTGGCTGAAACCGCGCGCCGCCGCGCAGCACGGGAACGACCGGCAGCCGCTCGATCAGCTGCGCGAAGCGGTTGAGGAACTGATCCTCGCGCCCAAAGATCACCGACGGGCGCAGCACGGTGGCGTTGCGGAACGCCGCCACCACCGCCGCCTCACCCTCGCCCTTGGTGCGAGCGTACACCGACGCCGCAGCTGAGTCCGCGCCGATCGCGCTGATGTGGACCAGCGCCTCCAGCCCCGCGCGCTCCGCTTGCCGCGCGAGTTCCTCAGGGCCGGTCACATGCACCGCCGCTAGGTTGCCCGCGAACGCGCCGACCAAGTTCACCGCCATGCTCGCGCCGTCGAGCGCGCGCGCGATCGAGTCGGGGCGGGTCAGGTCCGCGCTCGCGAACTGCATCTGGCCCAAGGCGGCCTGCGCGCGGACGAAATACGCCTGGCGCGGGTCGCGCTGCGCCAGCCGCACCCGCGCGCCCGACCGCATCAGCCCTTGCGCGAGGTAGCGCCCGACGAACCCGCCGCCGCCGATCAGCGTGACGAGTTTGTTCTTCATGCCGGCGCCGGTGTCCATCATGCCCGCGCCTTGCCCGCCGCGCCCACCGTTGACAAGGCCGCCGCGCACACCCTACAGGCCGCGCCCTACCCCGTGCCCAGATGGCGGAATGGTAGACGCACCAGCTTCAGGTGCTGGCGGTCGCAAGGCCGTGGAGGTTCGAGTCCTCTTCTGGGCACCATTTGTTCTTCTCAGGATGCTCCGTAACCATTGATTAGACGGCAAAGATCTGCCATTTTTGCGTTGGTGATGTTCTAGGACGTCCGGGGAGACTTCAGTTGATCCTGCCCAAGAGCGGGCCATCGATGGCCCGCTCAGAAACAATGGGCCGCCAGCGTATTTCGACTGGTGTTGGAAGGCGCTTCGATCGTGACCGACTGCGTCGGGAGCAATGGTCATGCCGCTAAGAGATTTGGAAATCCGCGCCCTGAAGGCGCAGGATCGCGTTTACAAACGCGCCGATGAGCGGGGCCTGTATCTGAAGGTTCACCCCAGCGGGTCGAAGCTATGGCGGCTGAAATATGCCTATCTTGGCAAAGACAAGCGGATCGCGCTTGGCCGCTACCTGGAGGTCGGGCTCGCGGAAGCTCGGCGCAAGCGAGATGAGACAAGACAGAGCCTTCGCGAAGGCGTCGATCCGCTGGCCGAACGCAAGCGCGCGAAGCTCGTCGCGCTGTTCAACGCTGTTGATTTCCGCTGAGAGTTGACCCGGAGAGTGCCGAGTTTCCACTGAGAAGTGACCCATGTTCTGACCTTTCCCTCTGGCTGTTGGTCGGGGGATTCGGAGTGATCGACATGGCGTTATTGAG
>JAABUQ010004378.1_pt1 | contig 24183 bp, 24 predicted proteins | sample 5560001 | NCBI WGS metagenome assembly JAABUQ01 (sample SAMN10711888, study PRJNA513371) | rock metagenome | isolation source: Antarctica rocks | place: Antarctica: Victoria Land, Finger Mt nord | collected 2015-12-18
CTCGCAGGTGGGTGGTCGAGCGGACATTCGGCTGGCTCGGTCGGTGGCGGCGCTTGTCCAAGGATTACGAACACCTGCCCGAAGTCTCCGAAGCCATGGTCACCCTCGCCATGATCCGCCTCATGCTTCATCGCGTCGCTCACCCAAACCGCAAACGGCTACCCGCTTCATGACTTTTAAAACAGGGTCTTATGATAAAGTAATTGGAGCTTGGCCACACGAGACATCCTTTAACGGGCGAGCCGTGGCCTACTCTATAAACTAAAGAGGTCCCGCCACCTAAACCTGCAATGCGTAAAACAGCCCCACCAATGAAACCGAAACCAAGCGAGTAACACGCGATAAGAACGATATAGAAACAAACTGATAAAACAATTTTGCCCGATCTCTCACGATTAGCTATATTTAGCAAAAAATATAGCAGATAAACTATTAGTAATATGACTACTCCAAATAGTCTTTCATAAAATTTGCTAGATCCATATCTTACATTATAATTTACAGTTTTTACGATGAGAAGATTGATTACAGTTATCCAAGGAATGACAACAATATTTGATGTTATATACCAAAATAATACATCATTGTGCCAAGAGTAGGGCAAAGACTTATGCGCAAGCTCCGCTATGATCCAATATATTTCCATAATGAAGCTGATTACTAAAAATTCCCTTAGTAATAATGTATCTGCTTTATATTCAGGCGAAAAGATCACCAATTCTAATAGAAAAATCCCAATAGCGACTAAAGGCAAACAAAATTGTAAATTCTCTAATAAAAACTTGACAAATTGGAAACTGACCGAAGTACTATTGTCATTATCGAATGCAATTGGTTCTGGAAACAGTTCTAGTAGCGCTCTCATCACTTCGTATGAAATCATGTACTTTAATATAAGAGGAAATATGATATACAAGATTGTTGGTAAAACAACCAGAACGAATATTGCTGTAAAGATTGAAACAATCGCAGTTAAAATGTTCTCGACTGGAACAAACAGTATTTCAAATTAAGCTAAGTGCCGTCCAATGAACATTAAACTGATTGCTACAGAAAACAGCAACCAAATCTTTGTGCAATCTCCAATGAAATCGGCAACACGCTTTACAACATCAACAATTGCATTTTGTTAGCAGAAATGTGATGCTTCAAGATACTGCTATGATCTTTGCGTCCATCAGCAGATCTAATCATCATATCAATTCACAGGCAATCAGGATTTGTCAAGAGCGGTGATGCCGCTTCGCCCGGTTCTTCATCAGGCCCTTGCCATCCGGCGAGGACGGGTCTGGTCGCCTCATCCGGCCAACTCGCAATCTCGTTCCGGCACTGCTCGACGAGCGGCATCACCGCCGCAAAACAAGAGCCAACCCGACACCCACCAGCACGCCGCCGCCGGCGCGGTTGAACCCGCGTCGCACGGAGGGCCGACGGACCAGCGACGAGACCCGACCGGCCAGCGAGGCCCAGAGCAGCACGCTTGCCGAAGCCATGGCGATGAAGCTCGCCACCAGGATCGCTGCCTGCGGCAGGAACGGTGCGGACGGCAAGACGAACTGCGGGACGAAGGCGACGAAGAACGCCAGGCCCTTGGGGTTCAGCGCCGTCACCACGTAGGCCTGGCGGAACGCGGCGCCCGCCTTGAGCGGCGGCGTGGCTTCCGCGGATACGGGCGCGCGCCAAAGTTTCACGCCAAGATAGACAAGGTAGGCTGCGCCGATCCACTTGAGCAGCGTGAATGCCACAGACGACGCGGCCAGCACCGTCCCCAGCCCGGCAAGCGACAACGTGATCGCCGTCAAATCACCGAGTGCTACGCCCGCGACCAACGGCAGTGCATGGCGGCGTCCCGCGCCCAAAGACTGGCCAATCACCATAAGGACGGTCGGACCCGGGATTGCGAGCAGCACTGCCGTGGCCAGGAGGAAGGTAAGCCATGTGTGGAGCGTCATGCGGGCGATGCTAAGGCCTCGGCTATCTGGCCGTCATCTCGGAAGGTCGCAAAGACAAGGCACGCCGGGCGGGTGACCGGGCCAACCCGCAGCACCGCCATCCCGCCCCATCCCAAAGGGAGAGGGCGCCCCACTGACCGAGGCGCCCGCCGCGTCAGCGCGCCCGGCTGTCCGGCGTCGTGACGCCCACGCCGACGTTGTTGCCCAGGGCCTTTTGGCCGCCGCCGTTGTTCGCGGTGACGCCCGTATCAAGCCCCGGCGTCGTCACGCTTTCCGGGCGCTCCGCCCGCCGTTCCGCAGGCGTGCAGGCGGCCAAGGCCAGGCAGGCGAGGGCGAACGCCGTCAAACCCCGAGTGTTCGTGTTCATCAGGACTCTCCTTGTGTAAGCATGCCTTGAACGCCCACGTAGCCATCTTGTTCCCCACCCATTGACGGTTGCGGCGGCGGTTCGGGTCAGGACCGGTAATACCGCTTCGCCCGGCGCTCCGCCTCGCGCGCCGCGTCTTCCGGCGTGCTGTCCCCGGTGCTGGCGGAGGCGACCATGTCCACCATCACGTAGTCGGCCATCACCGCGCCCGACTGCTCGGTGATCGCGCCGGGCCAGGCGTACCATCGGGACGTCGCCATGGTGTCCTTGTAGATGCGGATCTTCGGGTCGCCGCTCCACACGGCGCTGTTCTCGTAGGCGCGCAGCGGCTGGCCCCAGTAGCCGAAGCTGCCGGACAGCCAGGCGTCGTACTGCGGGGCCTCCATCATGTAGGCCAGGTACGCGCGGGCCGCATTTGGATACTTGCTGTGCCGGAACGCCATGGCGTTGATCGCGAGCGCGCCGTTGGTCAGCACGCCCGCCGGGCCGATGGGCATGGGGGCGTGGTTCATGTCCGCGCCCTGTGCCGCGATCTTGGGGTCCGGGCTGTTCTTCGCGGAGTAGTAGAGCGACACGCCGTTCTGGGTCACGGCCAATTCCCCCGCCAGCATCGCCTTGTTGTTGCTGGGGTCGAGCCAGGAGTTGGTGCCGGGGATGAACGTCTCGTACAGCGCGCGGGCGTATTTCAGCGCCTCCACGGTCTGCTTGCTGTTGATCGTGACCCGGCCCGCCTCGTCCGTCATCGCGCCGCCGTGCGACCACACCAGCCAATGGCAGTAGGCGTTCGCGTCCCCCACCGCGTGGCCGAGCGCGAAACCGGCCGGGTGGCCCGCCGCCTTGAGCTTGCGGCACAGGTCGAGGAAGGCGTCGGTGGTGGCGGGGAAGGCGTCGAACCCGGCCTGCTTGACCCAGCTTTCCCGGTACACCATCGGCCCGCCGCTGGCCCCCATGGGGATGGCGATCCATTGATTGGTGCCGAATTTCTTGCCGTACCTCTCGGCGAGCGGGTACCAGCCGCCGTATTTCCGGCCCAAGTACTCCGCGATGTCCGTAAGGTCGATCAGCTTGTCCGAATACAGATGCGGGTCGTCGGTCCAGCCCACCACCACGTCCGGCCCGGCGCCGGTGTTGGCCGTCACCGCCGTCTGCGGGCGCAAATCCTCCCAGCCGGAGAAATCGACGCGCACCTGCACGCCCATCGCGTCCGCGAACCGCTTGGTGTTCTCGCGGAAGATCGCTTCGTCCGGCTCCACGAACTTGGCCGGGCGGAGGACGCGGAGGCTGGCGTTCTTCTCGATGGGAAGTGGGGGCGGCGTCGCCTCCGCCGTGGGGATGGCGGCGCGGGCGTTGCGGCCCAGCAGGCCCGCGGCCAGAGCGCCGGCGCCGAGGCCGCGTCGGGTGATGGAGTGCATGGCGTTTTGTCTCCCTTGATGTTTCTGCCTGGCGGGTTGGGCCGCCTTATGTGGTGCGCAGCAACAGCCTCATGCCGCCGACGATGAACAGCATGGCCACGGTGCCGGCGAGGGCGGCAACCGCCATCAGCCTCCACTTACCCCCGCGGCGCCGTCTGTGGCGGGGCGGTCTGGACCGCGGGCGGCGGGGCTGCGCGGCTGTTCACCCAATTGGCAAGCGCCACGCCGGCGCCCACGCAAGCGGCGGCTGCGACGAGGGCCTGCAAGACGAATTTACGATTTTCGGTGCGTGAGTCGCTGCGCAACTTGTCAGAATTAAGCCGCATCTGTTCAATGTTCACTTTGGCTTGCTCGATGCCCATTACCATCAACTCCGTTCTGAGATCGTATTTCCGGTCTTCCTGATCCTGCGTCAGCGGCACTCTATACCTTCGTTCATAACGGCAACAGGAAAAGGCACGGCCTCCTCATACCCCATCACCCCACCAGCCGCGCCCCGGTGTCCCGGTCGAACAGGTGCACCAGCGCCGGGTCCGCAGTGACGGGCAGCGGCTCGCCCGGCCGCGCCGCCACGCGCTCCCGGAACGCGCCCATCACCGGCAGCGCGCCGGGCTGCGCGCCCAAATGCCCGTGCACCTGCGTTTCGCTTCCCGTGGGTTCCACCACCTGCACCAGTAAAGGCACGCCGCCCGGCGCCAGTTGCAGGTGCTCCGGCCGCACCCCGTACACCGCCGGGCGCCCCAGGAAGCGCCCGGTTTCGCGCGGACCCGGCGGCAGCGGCCACAGGCTGCCGCCCTCCGCCCGGAAGCCCTCGGCCTCCACCGTGCCGGGGAGGAAGTTCATCGCCGGGCTGCCGATGAACCCAGCGACGAAGCGGTTGGCCGGGCGGTCGTACAGCGCCAACGGCGAGCCCTGCTGCTCCACACGGCCCGCATTCATCACCACGATGGCGTCGGCCATGGTCATCGCCTCGATCTGGTCGTGGGTGACGTAAATGGTCGTGGTGCGCAGCCGCTGGTGCAGGTCCTTGAGTTCCGCCCGCGTCTGCACCCGCAGCTTGGCGTCGAGGTTGGACAGCGGCTCGTCGAACAGGAACACCTGGGGGTCGCGCACGATGGCCCGGCCCATCGCCACCCGCTGCCGCTGCCCGCCCGACAACTGCCGGGGATAGCGGTCGAGCAGGCCGTCCAGCCCCAGGATCGCCGCCGCCCGCCCCACCCGCTCCGTCACCGCCGCCTGCGGCGCGCGGGCGAGCTTGAGGCTGAACGCCATGTTGTCCCGCACCGTCATGTGCGGGTACAGCGCGTAGTTCTGGAACACCATGGCGATGTCCCGCTGCTTCGGGGCCACGCGGTTGACCACGCGCCCGCCGATCGCGACCTCGCCGCCGTCGATCTCCTCCAGGCCCGCCACCATGCGCAGCAGCGTGCTTTTGCCGCAGCCGGACGGGCCGACCAGCACGGTGAAGGCGCCGTCCGCGACCTCGATGCTCACGCCGTGCAGCACGGGGGTCGCGCCGAACGCCTTCGTCACGCCGCGGATCGAGACGCTGGCCATGGTCGCTTCCCCCACTGATCCCATTGGGCCTCGCCGGGCCGTTGCCTTGGGCAAACCCTCCGGGTTTCGCAGGGAGCGTAAGGCGGACCGGCCGGGTTCGCCAGGGGCGTCAGCGCCGGCTGTGCCGCTCCCGCGGCGCCGTGCCCCACCCATCGGGATCCTTGGCCCAGCAGTCCGATTGGCACAGCCGCACGGACCGTCAGCCGAGCCGCCAGCCGTCCCCCGAGCCGCGCCCCCTGGTCCCCGCCGGCGCCGCCGCGAGGCCGAGCAGCTCCGCCGCCAGCAGCGCGGCGCGAAGGACGGGGTTGTTGGACACGGTATGCATTCCCTCCAAAACGTGATTAACCCTATATATCACAACTTGAGGTAGAATCGCACTTGCCGTCCACCCATCCTGACGCCATGGGCAACGCATGTCATCAACTAGCGCGCAATTAACTTCTGTTGTAATAAGCGCCATGCGCTACAGACGCCCGGCCTTCAAACGCCCGGTCCTCAAACGCCCGGCCTGGCCGCTTCGCCTGCGCATCCGGACCTACCTGCTGCTCCTGGTGCTGGGGGCGGCGATGCCCTTCGTGGTGCTGTCCGCCATCCTGGCGGTCCGGGCGGCGGAGGCGCAGGACAAGCGGTTCGGCCAGGATGTCGTCTCCGTCGCCCGCGCCTTGTCGCTCGCCGTGGACAGCAGCATCGCGCCCCTGCAATCCGCGCTGGAGGCGCTGAGCCGCTCCCCTGCCTTGGCCCGGGGCGACCTTGCCGTTTTCCGCTCGGAGCTGGACAACGCGGCTGCGTTGTTGGACAGCATCGTGCTGCTCTGCGACGCGGATGGACGGATGCTGCTCGACAGCCGCGACCCGCCCGGCGCGTCCGCGTTCGGGCAGCGCGCCTTGCCCGGCTACGTCGCGGCGGTCATCGCCGGCGACCGGCCTAATGTTTCCGGCGTCTACCGCGGCCGGCCCAGCGGAAAGATGCTGGCAACGATCGATGTACCCGTGCGCTTCCTCGGCTCCGGCGGCACCCTGGTGCCGGGCGTCCTGTCCTCCACCATCAATCTCGCGGCAATTGACGGGCTGGTGCGGCGGCAACTGCTGCCGGAGGCTTGGCTCGGCGGCATCATCGACCGGGATGGACGCTACGTGCAGCGCGTGCGGGACGGCGCCGCGTGGCTGGGCCGCACAGCCGTCCTCCCGCTCTGGACCGAAGCGAGGCGCCGCGCGTCCGCAGGCTGGGCACGCAGCCCCTTGGAGGAGAGCACCGACGGCTACGTCGGCTTCGCCACCTCCCCCGTGACCGGCTGGACCGTGGGCATCGGCGTGCCGACCTCCGTGGTGCGCGCTCCGCTGCAGCGCACGCTGCTGTCGCTGCTGGCGCTCGCCGCCGCCCTCGCCGGGCTGGGCGTGGCGCTGGCGCTGGCGCTGGCCCGGCGCATCGCGCGGCCGGTGGATGCGCTGGCCCGGCTCGCCGCCGACCCGGACGCCGCATCCCCAGGCGTTGCGTTTCCGGGCGCCGCGTTTCCGGGCGGGTCCAGCGGCGTCGTGGAGATCGACGCGGTAGCCCGCGCGCTGCGTCACAGCAGCGCCGCGCGCAGCGCCATGGAAGCGGAGATGCGGGCCGCGACCGCCCTCAGCCCGCAGTTCGCCTGGACCGCCGACCCGGCCGGCCGCCTGCTCGGCGTGAGCGAACGCATCGCCGAGCTGACCGGCGCCCCGCGCGAGCGGCGGGCGAACGACGGCTGGATGAGCCTCGTGCATCCCGACGACCGCCCAGGCGTGCAGGCCGCCTGGGGACGCAGCATCGCCACCGCCGAGCCGTACGACCACGAGTTCCGCCTGCGCATGGCCGGGGGCGGCTGGACCTGGTTCCGCGCCCGCGCCATGCCCCGGTTCGACGCGGAGGGCCGGGTGGTGCGCTGGTACGGCGCGACGGAGGACGTGGACGCCCGCCGCGCCGCGGTGGAAAGCCTGCAGCGCCTCACCGACGAGCTGGAAGCCCGCGTGGAAAAGGAGGCCGCCGCCCGGGAAGCGGCGCAGAACCGGCTGAACCAGGCCCAGCGCCTGCAGGCGCTGGGCCAGCTCGCCGGCGGCGTCGCGCACGACTTCAACAACTTGCTGCAAGTCGTGGGCGGCGCCCTAGCGCTGATCCTGCGCCGCCCGGACGACGCGGCGCGGGTGGCACGGCTGGCGGCGACGGCAGAGGACGCGACGGAGCGGGGCGCCGCGATCACCGGGCGGCTCCTGTCGCTCACGCGCCAGGGCACCCTGCGCTCCGGCCCGGTGGAGCCGTTGGCGCTGCTGTCGGACATGGCCTCCGTGCTGTCCCACACGCTGGGAGCCGCCATCGCGATCCAGGTGGCGGCGGCGCCCGACCTGCCGCCGCTGCTCGCCGACCGGCGGCAGTTGGAGACCGTGCTCATCAACCTCGCCGCCAACGCCCGCGACGCCATGCCCGGCGGCGGGCGGCTCACCTTGTCCGCCACGCTGGAGTTCAACCCGCAGGGGCTGAGCGTGGAGGTGCTGCCCGGCCCCTACATCCGCATCGAGGCGGCGGACACCGGCACCGGCATGGATGCGGAAACCCTGGCGCGGGCCAGCGAGCCGTTCTTCACCACCAAGGACGTGGGCCGCGGCACCGGGCTGGGCCTCGCCATGGCGCGGGGCTTCGTGGAGCAGTCGGGCGGCGGCCTCAACATCGAGAGTGCGCCGGGCCGCGGCACGGCGGTGCGGCTGTGGCTGCCCTGTGCGCCGGGCGCCGTGGCGCCGCCGTCCGAGCTGCGCCTGCCGCGCCGCCGGGGCCGGGTGCTGCTGGTGGAGGACGACGCGCAGGTGCGGGCGACGCTGGCGGAGCAGCTGCAGGAGATGGGCTTCCGCGTGCTCGCGGCGGCGGACGGGGCGGCGGGGCTTTCGGCGCTGATGGGCGGCGCCGAGGTGGCGCTGCTGGTGTCGGACCTGAGCATGCCGGGGATGGACGGGGTGGCGCTGATCCGGGCGGCGCAGCGGATGCGCCCGGGGCTGCCGGCGATCCTGCTCACGGGCTATGCCAGCGGCGGCGCGTCCTTGACGGCGGCAGGGGCGCTGGATGGCCCGTTGTCGCTGATGCAGAAGCCGGTGTCCGCGGCGCAACTGGCCGACCGGATCGCGACGCTGGTGGAGCGGCGGGACACGCCAAAGGCGTAAAGATTTCTGACAATCGCTCTTGAGTTATGGTAATTGCTCCTTGTAATATCAATAGTTTAGGCTGCTGGCACGGATCTTGGAATGTCCTCTACCATGCGTTGCAGATGCCGCGCCGGGCCGAGACAGTGCCGAGACAGTGTAGGAGCAGACGATGCGCGTTCTCATGGGTCTTATGGCACTGACCGCCCTCGGCCTCGCCCCTGCCGCGGCCGGCGCGGCGACCGCCACCTACAGCCAGTTCTACCCCGGCGACAACAACTCCGACCCCGGGCTGACCCCGCAGAACTTCTCGCGCACCGACTGGGACGGCACGACGCAGAGCGTGACGCTGCCGCAGTTCGACCCGACGCTCGGCACGCTCACCGACATTAGCCTGTCGCTCTACGGCAGCATCATCTCGTCCGGCCAGTTGCAGAACACCGCCGCCCCCGCCGCCGACGGCTCCAACACGGCCGCCATCGAACGCGATACCGCGACGATGGAAATCACCCTGGTGACGCCGGGCGGGGAGGTGCTCAAGGTCAACCCGCAGCAATTCAGCTTCGCGTCGCCGCTCATGCTGGCGCCCGGCGCGTCCTACCTGTTCGGCGCGGACGCGCCGGTCACGTCCTCGGAAACCAACTCGGTCGCGGTCACCACCGACACCTCCCCCTACGTCGGCACGGGCAGCCTGCTGTTCCCGCTGACCGCCGCGACGAACAACGCCGTGGTCTACAACGGGGGCAACCTCAAGATCTTCCAGAGCACCTCGGCGCGGGCTGAGGCGACCGTCACCTACACTTATGACCTGGCGGCGACGGATGTGCCGGAGCCGGCGTCGGCAGTGCTGCTGGGGGTGGGGCTGCTGGGCTTCGGCCTGCTGCGCCAATGGGCTTGAGGGGCGTGTCTGCTGCAAGCGTGCGGCGCGGCGCCGGGCCGCACGCATCACGATTCGGAGGGAAAGTTCCATGCGCCACGCCTTGATGATGGCTGCCGCCGCGGCGGCCCTGCTTGCGGCCGTTCCCGCTTCTGCGTCCGTTGCCACCTACAAGGCTTGGTACTCCGCCGCCAACGGGCCGGACCCGGCGACAACACCGCAAACCTACACGCAGACCGACTGGAGCGGCGTCAGCCAGAAGATCGCAGTGCCGAAGTTCGACACCTCGCTCGGCACGCTGACGGCGGCCACGCTGTCCTTGGTACGCAGACGCCAATTCGACGGGATCGGTGCAGAATACAGGGTCGGACACGGCCGAGGTCACGAGCTACAGCTCTTCCCTGCGCGTGCGCCTGCTGGCCCCCAGCAACAGCACGACCGGCCCCGGCATCGACAGCCCGGCAAACACGGCCACGCCCTACCTGCTGGAATCGGCGCCGTTGCTGGTCAGCGTCACCAACGCCGCGGTGGCGCCCGGCGCCTCGGTGCCCTTCAGCGTGACGGCGACGAACGCGACCAGCAGCCCGATCGACCTGTTCAGTTCCACCTACCTGACGTATTTCGAGGGCACCGGGCAGGTGCTGCTTCCGGTCTACACCGGCACGCGAACCATCTCCGACGTGTCCGGCCATCTCCGACGTGTCCGGCGGCAACCTAAAGACCGTCCAGAACACCCAGGCACGGGCGGAGGCGGTGGTGACCTACACCTACACCGCCGCACCGCCGGCTTCCGTGCCGGAACCGATGTCGGCTGCGCTCCTTGGCGGGGCGCTCGTGAGCCTCGGCCTCGTGCGCCGCCGGCGGTAAGCGCCGTCCACCGCTTGCAACCCGCGCATTCCAGCCAAGTTCATACATCATGGAACACTGGTTTTGGCAGCGGGCCGGGATGCGGGCGGGCCTCGCGTTCGGGGCGGCGACGGGCGGCAGCCTCCATGCGGACGGCAAGCGGATGGACCCGATGATGTCGGCGCTGGTGCGCTTCGTGCGCCGCCAGCCGCCGAAGCCGCAGCCCATCGAGCGCACGCGGGCGGAGTACGCGCAGCTCCTGGCGCTCGCGGGCCTGCGCGGCGACCCAGGCGCCACGGCGGCGCCCCTCGCCATCCCCGGCCTGCCGCCGGGGCGGGAGTACGGGCCGCGGGGGCGGGCGCCGGTGGGCACGCTGCTGTACTTCTTCGGCGGTGGCTTTATCATGGGCGCACCGAGCCTGCGCGACGGCGTGTGCCGGCGGATCGCGGCGCGCACCGGGCTGCGCGTGCTGGCCCCCGGCTACCGTTTGGCGCCCGAGCACCCGTTCCCTGCCGGGCATGACGACGCGCAAACGGCGCTCGACTGGGTGCGGACGCAGGGGTGGGCCGGGCCGCGGCACGCGTCCGGGCCGCTGCTGGTGGGCGGCGACAGCGCCGGGGCGAACCTCGCGGCGTCGCTCGCGCTGGAGGGCGGCGTCGATGGCCAGGTGCTGATCTACCCCGTGGTGGACATGGAGGAAACGGACCCGGAGCACGGGGCCGGGGATTACCCGAGCCTCGCCACCTTTGCGGAAGGCTACCTGCTGACGGCCGATGCGATGCGGGCCATCGCGGCGTCGATGTTCCCGCCCGGCACGGACCGCACGGACCCGCGGCTGTCGCCGATCCGGGCGGACGTGTCGCGGGCGGCGCCGGCGCTGGTCACGGTGGCCGGGTTCGATCCGTTGCGCGACCAGGGCACGGCCTACGCGGCGGCGCTGCGCCGCGCGGGGGTGCGGGTGGCGCTGATCGAGGAAAACGCGCTGGTGCACGGCTACGCCGACTTCGCCGGCATGGTGCCGGAAGCGCGGCGCGCGGTGGACCGGCTGCTGGCCGGGATCGAGGGGATGCTGGCGGCGTAGGCGCGCGCCCGGCGCTCAGGCCGACAAGAAGATGTCGGACGCGCCGTTGGCGTCGCCGGGCACGAGGCCCGCCGGGCTGTCGAAAATGACGGCGCCCGTGTCGGCGACGGCGGAGCGTTCCAGCGGATTGTCGTAAGACGTGCTGAAGGGCACGTCCGCGGTCAGCTCCTGAATGCCGCCGGTCCACAGGTTCTTGCGGGCGTTCAATGGGCGGCCCGCTTATCCAAAGATTTGGATCGGTTGGCAAGGCGCTGTACTCTGGCGGACGCAAGGGCGGGCCGGTCCGGACGGTTGGGACGGGCGCCGCGTCGCGGTCAGGAGACGGCATGAACGATGAACTTCGGACAACCGTCGGCTTCGTCGGCCTGGGCACCATGGGCGAGCCGATGGCGCGCAACCTCCTGCGGGCCGGGACGCCGCTGGTAGTTTGGAACCGCACGCCGGACAAGGCCCGGGCGCTGGCGTCCGAGGGCGCCGCGGTGGCGGAAAGCGTGGCGGAGGTCTTCGAGCGGACAAGCACGGTCATCCTGATGCTGTTTGACGGCGAGGCGGTGGACGCCGTGCTGGGGCGGGGCACGCCGGGGTTCGCGGGGCTGGTCCGGGACCGCACGGTTGTGCACATGGGCACGACCGCCCCCGGCTGGTCGCGCGGCCTGGCCGACGACATCCGCGCGGCGGGGGGCCGCTACGTGGAGGCGCCGGTCTCGGGCTCGCGCAAGCCGGCGGAGGCGGGCCAGCTCGTCGCCATGCTGGCGGGCGAGCCAGCGGCGGTGGAGGCGGTCCGCCCGCTGCTCGCCCCCCTGTGCCGTGAGGCGGTCGCCTGCGGCCCGGTGCCGAACGCGCTGTCGATGAAGCTCGCCTCCAACCTGTTCGTGAGCGCCATGCTGACCGGCCTGTGCGAGGCGGTGAACTATGCCGGGCGCCAGGGCCTGGATCGGCCAGTTCGTCTCGATCCTGGGCGCCGGCCCGTTGTCGAGCGACCTGCTGCGGATGAAGGCGCCGAAGCTCGTGGCGCGCGACTTTTCCGTGCAGGCGGCGGTCGCCAACGTGCTGGACAGCCAGCGCCTGATCACCGAGGCGGCGCGGGAGGCGGGCATCGCCGTGCCGCTGCTCGACGCCTGTTATGCCCTGTTCCAGGAAACTGCCGGCCTCGGCTTGGAGGGGGCCGACGTGGTGGCGGTGCTGCGCGCCTTCGAGGCGCGGTCCGGGCGGGGGGAGGGGTGAGGCTCCGCCACGGTAGGCCATCAAGTCGGGATGGAAGGAGGCGGATGAAGCGTGCCGCATCCGGCTTGGCGTCCGTGAGGGCGTCGCGCGGCGCTCGGCGCCACCGCCGCACGGGGCCGGGCGGCTTCTTCAACAAAGCCCTTGGCGAAGTCCGGCAGCGCACATAGCCTGGCCGGCCCGCCGCCCCGGCCCGCGGCGGCGCGATTCGGAGCCAGTCCATGCCCGCCTAGAATGTCACCGACGGCCAGTCGTAGACGTTCAGCTTCTCGGACTACCAATACGGCACGACGGAGGTCGTCAACGCTTCCAGTTCGTCCAGGATCGCCTTCAACATCGACTTTGACGGGTTCGGCTCGCAATACCCTGTGACGGCCATCCTGAACCTCGCGCCGAACGCGACGGTTGCCGCAAGCTTCGGGGGGATCAATCAAAGCACCCTGACCGTCAACGGCGATGCCACGACGACCGTGACCGACGACGTGGCGAACAACCTTCAGAACCTGACAAGCGGCGCTTTGCAACTCACCATCCAACCCCACGTCGCCGGCACTGGGACGTTCAACCTCGACAGCGGCGCCCTGCTCGGGTTCGGGCGCAGCGTCGCGAGCGGCATCACAGTCAACCTCAACAGCGGCGCCTTGAACCCTCCCGCCACGCTCGACCTGAGCCAGCCCGCCGCCTTCAGAGCGGGCCGTGAACTTCACGGATGGCGAGGTGGTGCTGGCCGGGCTGAGCCAGGCGACCGACTACGACCTGACGGGCAGCGTTCTAACCATTTACGGCGGCCCCGGCGATGGGGCGCTCGACACACTGCGGTTCGCGGACAATCCCCCGGAGAAAGCGGGCCTCGCGATCCGCCTTGTCGGAAGCGATGTGCAGATTGCTGAGCAGAACAGTTTCATTGCAACAAACAACTCAACTTTCCAGGCCGGTACCGCCCTGACCCGGCATGCCGCCCCACCCCCCGTCACCCAGCCGCCCGTGACCCAGCCCCCCCCGTCGTGGTCAGCGACGGCACCACCGGCCAGCCCGTCACCAGCATCGCCGCGCAGCCCTACACCGGCCTGGTCGCGGGCATCGCGCAGCAGGTCGTCGCCGTCACGGCGCAGAGCCTCAACATCTCCGCCACCGCGCCCAACCTGTTCATCCACACCGGCAGCGGCGCCGACGCGATCCAGGCGGCGGGCGGCACCAACGTGCTGGACGGCGGCACCGGGTCAAACTTCCTGACGGCGGGCGCCGGGACCGACACCTTCTTCGTGGACGCCCGGGCCGCCGCCGCCGACACCTGGTCCACGGTGGCGAAGTTCTATTCGGGCGATGCGGCCACGCTGTGGGGCGTCTCCGCCGCGACGCCCGCGCAATGGCTGGACAGCCAGGGCGCTGCAAGCGCGACCGGCCTCACGCTGCACGCAGGCGCAGCGGGCGGTCCCATCGCGTCCATCACGCTGGCCGGGTTCACTCGCGCGGACATGGCAAGCGGCAAGGTGTCGGCCTCCTTCGGCCATGACCCTGCCAGCGGGAGTGACTACCTCTACGTACACGCCACTTAAGCGGCCACGCCAGCTAGGCGGGCGGACCGCGTGCGCCAGGCTGGTAAGCCCGCCCGCCCGCCCGTCCGTCCGTTGCTAATTCGTATCACAAACCTGGCGCTGCCCAATGGCCGCCAGGCAGGCCGCGCATTTTGGTGCTTGCATCATTTGCTGGACTCGTGCGAAGCATATTGACATGGGATCATGTCAGTTTGCGCCGGCCACACAGGCTTATGGTTTTCCTGGGCCCAAAGAACGGGGCCTCTCCGTCTGGTGTCAGCGCATCCGGCCCTCCGCGCATCGTCCACGCGCCCGGCGGGCAGCAGGGTCCGCCTCTGCAGATCGTCACGGTTGAGCGGGCATGGGCCGGCGTAACGCCGGCCATCCCGCTGGTTGACACGGGAGCGGCGTCCAAGCGCCGCGGAAAACGTCCACGAGACAAGGCAGGCGGCTTCCCCACGATTGCACAGGATCCGCTGCAATCGGGCCGCCTGGCCAAGCCTCCGGAGTGAGGTGCGCACCCGGGCAGGCCGGGCCGGCTCCCACGGGCGCCGGCCCTCCTGCCATCGAAGCAGTCGCGTTCAGCGATGCTTCGCTATCCCCCCAATCAGCCCAACATCCCGGCCTGCCGGGGTGTGATCTGGAGCGATCCCATGCCAACACCCACGACACCTCAGGCGCCCACCCTGGCTGTGCCGCCCGTCCCGCCGACGCCGCCTGTGCCGGACACCCCAGCCGTGCCGCCTGTCCCGGATACGCCGGCTGTGCCGCCCGTGCCGCCGATGCCGCCGATCCCGCCAACGCCGCCGGTCCCGCCCGTGCCAGGCGTCGTCGTCAGCGACGGCTCGACCGGCCAGGCCGTCGCCACGGTCACGATGCAGCCCTACGGCGGCCCGGTCGCGGGCGTGACGCAGCAGGTCGTCAGCGTCACGGCAGAAAGCCTCAACATCTCCGCAACCGCGCCCAACCTGTTCATCCACACGGGCAGCGGCGCCGACGCGATCCAGGCGTCAAGCGGCACCAACGTGCTGGACGGGGGGACGGGCTCGAACTTCCTGACCGCGGGCAGCGGGACCGACACGGTGTTCGTGGACGCCCGGGGCGCCACCGCCGACACCTGGTCCACCGTCGCCAACTTCCATTCCGGGGACGCCGCGACGCTCTGGGGCGTCAGCGCCAGCACGTCGGCGCAATGGGTGGACGGCCAGGGTGCGGCGGGCGCCACCGGCCTCACGCTGCACGCGGGCGCGTCCGGCAGTCCCACAGCGTCCATCACGCTGGCCGGGTTCAGCGCCGCGGACCGGGCGAGCGGCAAGGTCACGGCCTCCTTCGGCCATGACCCCGCCAGCGGGAGCGACTACCTGTACGTGCACGTCAACTAGCGCATCGCCAGGCGGGCGCACGACGCCCGCCTGGATCGCGCGCTTCGGCCGGGTCGCGGGCGTGCTACCGTTCCGGCTGCGATGTTCCTCCGGCGCCCCCACGGACCGCGCTGCCGATTCAGCCTGCTCATGGCCTTGCTGGCGCTGCTCGGCCAGGCGCTCGGCCCGGTTGTGCCGGTCCAGGCCGCGGCGCAGGCCGTGGACCTGTCTGCCTCGCCCTTCGGCGACGTCCCGATCTGCCATGCCGGCACGCCGGGCGGACCCGGCGGCGAGGCGCCGTCCGGACACGCGCCGCACGGGCCGCAATGCGCGCTTTGCCCCGCCTGCCATGCGCTTGCCGCGGCCGCGGCCGCGGCCCTGCCGGTCCCGGCCTCCCCGATCGCCGCGCCGCCGCTTGCGCCGCCGGCCCGCCGGGCGCCCCCGTGCGCGCGGCCACCTATCCCACCGGACCACCACCCCGCCTGGCCTGACCGGACCCTTTCCGCGGCGGCGCGCTGCCGCTCCCCTCCTTGCCAGGACCTTCCATGACCCGCACAATCCTCGCGGCGGCCATCGCCGCCAGCCTGCCCGCCCTGCTGAGCGGCCCGGGCGCCCACGCCCACGCCGTGGCGGGCGCCCGCATCTTCCCCGTCACCCTGACCATCGACGACCCGGGCGTCGCCGACGAGGCCTCGATCCCCACCCTCAGCTTCCAGCAGCAGCCGGACGACCCCGACACTGGGCACGGCTATCAGTACAACGTCGCCGCCGAGTTCAATAAGCGCATCACCGAGCACCTCGGCGTCGGCGTCACCGGCGGCTACACCGTCCGCACGGCGCAGTTCGGCAAGACGCAGACCGGCTTCCAGAACCTCAACCTCACCTTGAAGTACCAAACCTGGGTCAACGCCCCGCACGAGGCCATCCTGTCGCTCGGCGTCATCCAGGAACTCGCCCGCACCAGCACGGCCCACATCGGCGTCGACCAGTTCGGCAGCACGACGCCCACGGCCTATTTCGGCAAGGGCTTCGGCGACCTGCCGGTGCCGTTCCTGCGTCCCTTCGCCATCACCGGCACCGCGGGCTACACGGTGGCGGACAAGAAGCTGAAGGCCATCGGGACGGCGCCGTCGGACCTGCTCGCCAACGGCACAACCGGCGTGACCGGGATCGCGGCGCGGCAGTTCAACACCGGCTACGCCAACCGCTGGGTCGGCGGGCTGTCCCTGCAATACAGCCTGCCCTACCTGACCTCCCAGTTGCGGGACCTGGGCCTGCCGGAGTTCGTCAACCGCCTGACGCCCTTGGTGGAGGTCGCCTATTCCTCCCCCGCGGTCCAGCCCCAGCAACCTCGGCACCCAGGTCGTCGTGGCGCCCGGCGTGATCTACGGCGCCGACAGCTTCCAGGTCGGGCTGGAAGCGCTGATCCCGGCCAACCGCGCGTCCGGGCGGTTCGTGGGCGTGATCACGCAGTTGCACCTGTTCTTCGACGACCTGTTCCCGGGCAGCCTCGGCAAGCCGCTGTTCGGCGATTGACCCGGGACGGCCCGCCTCCCGCCCGGCGCTTGGCTCCTGCGGCCGGGACGTCTACATGAGCGCCGCGGGCCGTGCCCCGCTCACGCGCCCACCACCCATGCGAGGTTCCATGCGACGACGCGACCCGGTTCTGCTGGCTTGGGGCCTGGGGCTGGCCCTGGCTGCCCTGGTGTACTTGGTCGGCCCCGACCGGTTCCTGTTCCGGGTGCTGGACACGCTGCACGTCCTCGCCTGGCAGATCAGCGAGGCGGTGGCGGACCTGTCCGTGCTGGCGCTCGATTTGGTGCGGGCCTTGGCCATCGGCTTGTTCGCGACCTTCGTGGCCCTGGCGATCGCGGTGGCCCGGCGCGGCGGGCGGGGCCGGGGGGCGCTGCTGCTGGTCACGGTGCTGTTCCTGTTCCTGGCCGGTGGCGGCGGCCCGGACGGCACGTCGGCCAACACCCGTTGGACCGCGGCGCTGCTGCTGTCCGGCATGGGTGCCTTGGTGATGACCGGGCGGCTGCGGCAGACGGGGGCGCTGGTGCCGCGTTGAGCGGGGCAGCCGCGCCGGATGGCAAAGAAGCCTGACCCCTTCATGACCGACGAGGAACCGGAATGCACCGCCGAGGCCCGGCCCCTTGCCGAGGTGTTTCCCAAGCAGTTCAAGGCGTCGAAGAAGGGGGCCGCCCGCCTGTGGAGCAGCCGAAGCTGCATATTGGCTTCCGGCTTGCGGCCGATGTGGTCCAAGGCGTCCGCGCCACCGGCCCCGGCTACAATGCCTGCGTCGAGAAAATGCTGCGGGAGGCGATGGCAAAGGGCGAGGTCTGACCCGGCGGCCGCGCCGGCGTCCTAACCGGAGACGGCGGCCAGCTCCGGCGCTGGAGCCAGCCATTCGCTTTCGCGCGTGATCACGCCCTTGAGCAGGCTGAGCAGCTTGCCGCCGTTGTCGGACTGCCCGGCAAAGGCGTCGGCTATGCGAGCGCCTGCGAGCGGGCTCGACGCGTCCGGGCCGGTGAAGGCCATCGACCAGTCCGGGAAGTCGCGCGCCGTGACCGGCCCGGACTGCAGCACGGTCACGTCGCTGTGCCGCTCGTCGCACTGGATGCGCTCGAACGCGCTTTCGACCGCGTCGAGCGGCCCTTCCAGCACCTGGGCGAAGCAGCCCTGGCTGAACAGCAGCGCCCCGGTGACGCCGTCGCGGGCGTTATTCCGGCGCGAGGCGGCGAGGATGCTGCGGATGTCGGCCGCCACCGACTCGGGGTCGCCCGGGATCAGGTTCCGGCTGCAGTAAAGCACGCGGTGGAGCTGGGTCATCGTCGGATGCGTCCTTTCAGTCGGCGTTGGAAGAAGCGGACCGGCGCCGGGCGAACTCGGCGATCAGGCGGTCGACCTGGTCCACCGGCACCGGCTGGCTGAACAGGTAGCCCTGCACGGAGGTGCACCCCTCCGCGCGGATGCGGGCGAGCTGTTCGGAGGTCTCGACCCCCTCCGCAATGGTGGACATGCCGAGGCTGGCCCCAAGCGCCGTGATCGCCCGGATGACCGCGGCCTGCCCGGCGGCGTCGTCCCGGTCCTTCACGAAGGAGCGGTCGATCTTGATCTTGTCGAACGGGAAGCTGTGCAGTTGGCTTAAGGAAGAATACCCGGTGCCGAAGTCGTCCATGGCCACCCGCACGTCCATGGCGCGCAAGCGGTGCAGCGCCTCCAGCACGGCCTGCTCGTGGCGGAGCAGCACGCTTTCGGTGATCTCGATCTCCAGCCGGCGGCCGGGCAGGCCGGAGGACGCGAGCGACCGGGCCACCAGGCCGACCAGCCGGGCGGTGTCCGCGAACTGGTGCGGCGACACGTTCACCGCGACCGACATCCCGTCGGGCCAGCGGGCGGCCTGGTGGCAGGCTTCGCGCAGCACCCATTCGCCGAGCGGGACGATGAGGCCGATCTCCTCCGCCAGCGGCACGAAGTCGGCCGGCGAGACCAGGCCCCGCCCGGGATGCCGCCAGCGCAGCAGCGCCTCGAAGCCGACGATGGAGTCGGTCTCGAGATCGACCTGCGGCTGGTAGTGCAGCTCGAACTCGCGCAGCGCCAGCGCCTTGCGCAGGTCGATCTCCAGCGCGCGCCGGGCCAGGGCGCGGGCGTCCATGTGCGGCGCGAAGAAGCTCCACGTGCTGCGCCCGGACGCCTTGGCGTGGTAAAGGGCGAGGTCCGCGCTGCGCAGCAGCTGGCTGTGCTCGCGCCCGTCGCGCGGCGCCTGCGCCACGCCGATGCTGGCGCCGATGTTCACCAGGTGCCCGTCGATCAGGTAGGGGCGGCCCAGCACATCGACGATGCGCTTGGCGAGCGGGGCCAGGTCCACCGGCTCGGGGATCGGCGGGACCAGCAGGGCGAACTCGTCGCCGCCGAGGCGGGCCACCACGTCGCCGGGGCGCAGCACCGAGCGCAGCCGTTTCGCCACCAGGCGGAGCAGCGCGTCGCCGACCGGGTGGCCTAGCGTGTCGTTCACCGCCTTGAACCGGTCGAGGTCGACCAACAGCGCCGCCGGCCCCGTGTCGTCCGGCGCCGCGTCGCCGTCCCGCGTCGCCTCGGCCAGCGCCGCCCCGGTCAGCGCCGCAACAACCCGCCTTTCGAAGAGTTCCCGGTTCGGCAGGCCGGTCAGCGGGTCGTGCATCGCCTGCTCGATGGCGCTCGCTTCCGCTGTCTGCCGGGCGGTGACTTCCTCGAAGGCGGCCATCCAGTGGCCATCGTCCAGCCGGGCGACCTGCACGGCGAACCACCGGGGTGCCGGCCCGGCCGAGGCTGGGATCGTGCACTTGTGCTCGTTGGCGTGCTCGCCCGACGCGGCCACGGCGGCTAGGCAGGCTTCGTGCACGCGCTGGACCGCGGTCGGGGCGAGCACCGCGCTACCTTCGAGCACGTCGAGCAGCGACAGGGCACGGTCCACCACCACGGGCTGGATCTCCAGCGTGGCCGCCAGCCGGTCGTTGGCGAACAGGATCTCAAGCGTCCTGCTGAAGGTCAGCAGGCCGACACTCGTGCCGTTCAGCGCGGCGCGGAGATGCGGCGCGGCGCGGCCCCGCTCGTTGCGGGCGCCGCGCTCCAGGTCGGCCGGCGGCGGAGGCGTGGGGGAAAGCAACAAGAGGCGGCTCCGTCAAAAGGTCAGGCACTGGACCGCTGCCGCCGGGTGCCGGAGCCGGACAGGTCAGCGGCAGGCCGCGCCTCGGTGAAGGTGCGAACGGATGCAAGCCGTTTTGACCTGCGCGCCTAGGTATAAACCCTAAATCAACTCAACCACAAGTAGAAAAAACTGATCTGTAGGATTCCTGACGTTGCATGACGTAAGCCGGGCCGCTCCGGGGCGTTAAGCGACGCTTGACACATTTGCCCGAACGGGCGTCGCCAATCCTTCGCATAGTCTCATTATTGCAATTTATCATCGGACTCGCTACATTCCTGGCCATCAGCGGACCGGAAGGGTGTCATGCGGGGTGCGAGGGTTCTTGTGGCGGCGGCGATGGCGGCGGGCGTGACGGCGCCGGCCTCGGCCACCGTGTACGGCGACAGCACCCAGGAATCCCTGGCGCTGATCCGCGGCCGGGGCGACACGGCCAAGATTTTGCCGGATCTGAGCGCCGGGAGCCTTGCAGACCTCGACGTGCTGTGGGTGCTGAACGGCAGCCAGGCGAAGGAGCCTGCGCAGATCTCCACCTATGCGTCCGGCATCGCGCGCTTCGTCATGGACGGCGGCACCTTCGCCTTCCATGACCAGGACCCGGCGGGCGCCGCCGCGGTCCTGCCCGGCGCCGCGGGCGTCAGCTTCACGCAGGCCGTGACGCACGACATCAACGTGCGCCTGGCCGGCACGCTGCCGCCGGGCGCGCTGGCGGCCGCTGAGCAGCGCGGACCCCGGGCAGGTGGTGGCGTTCTCCTACGCCCTGGGAGCCGGGCACGTGTACTACTCGGCGATCCCGCTCAACTTCTTCCTGAGCTACCCTTCGGACAGCGTGGCGTCGGTTTATGCGCCGAACCTCGTGGCGTATCTCGACGGCGGCAGCGCAGGCCCCGTTTCGGTGCCGGAGCCGGCGAGCATGATGCTGCTGGGCGCGGGGCTGCTGGGCTTGGGGCTCATGCGGGAGATGGATTGAGCCTCAGCAAGCAGGCTTATCTTCCCTTGGGCGCCCAAGCTACCCTCCCCAAGGAATCGGGAGGCAAGGGACGCGTGAGGGTGCGGCCGGGGAGCGGCAACGGGCGCTGCTGGCGGCGCGCGTGAGTTGGCGCCCATTGCCGGCACGCACTCGGGCACTCAACTCTCCCGCAAGATTTTGCATGGACGCCGCCGGCGGCCCATAATCCGCCGTAGGCGGCGCAGGAGGAGACCATGCCAGACGCACACAAAGCTCACGCCCCGCTGTCGGCTGAGGCTCTGGACGAAGCGGAGCGTCAGGCGCTGAGTGCCGCGGTGGCCGAGGCCCGCGCCGATCGCGGCCCGACATTCCGCACGAGGAGGTCCGCACCGAAATCCTGGCCGACATCGAGGCCCTGGAGCGCCAGTTCGCCACGTCGCCGGCGGCGTGAAGGTTGCCTGGCGGGCTGCGGCGCGCGACGACCGGCGCCGCATCACGGCCTGGCTTGCCGAGCGCAACAAGGCCGCGGCGGTGTGGGTCGCCCGGGCCTTGATCGCCGCGGCCGATAGCCTGGCCTCCCTGCCTGCGAAGGGCCGGCCCGGCTGGGCACCCAATACCCGCGAGCTGTCCGCCGTGCCGCCCTATGTCATCGTTTACGAATTGGACGAGGCGGCCGGGGTGCGCTTCTTGCGGGTGTGGCATTCTGCCCAAGACCGTTAGCGCAACGATTTTGGCAGGCCCTCATGGCCTGGCGGCTCCACCCTCGTAGGTGTAGCTGCTCGACATCATCGGCGGTCGTGCTCGCTTTCATCTGCTGAGTCCCGCTCGGATCAACCGTCTCCAAGGCAGCGCTCGCGCTCACGTTGGCTGCCTCCATGCTCGCGTTCGCGGATCGGCGCTCGACAACAGAGGCATGTGCTCAAGATCGAGGATCGTAAGCGGGCGCGACCGGCCCATCGGTCGGTTTCCAACCCGTTGCGGTCCGTTATCTTGGGGGCCTCTCGATGGCGGCGCGCCTGGAACGGTACGTCGCACGCCCCGCGTCCTTGATCTTGTAAAGCGATCGTTTTATAGCTGCCGCATGGACAAGCGCGCGCAGATCGTGGCTGCGGCGCAGAGGGTCTTCCAAGAGGAAGGCTTTCGGGGCGTGGGAATTGATCGCCTGCTGGAGCCTTCAGGGGTTTCGACACGGACCCTCTACAAGCATTTCGGGTCAAAGGACGGCTTGGCAGCGGCGGTGCTGGCCGACCGCGCCAGACGCTTTCTCGCCGTCCTGTCGGAAAAGCCGGTGCCGGCACAGAGCCCCGTCGCAAGCTTGTTCGATGGCCTCCGGCGTTGGATGGCCGAGGAAGGCACGCACGGCTGCCTGTTCCTGCGCGCACTCGGCGAGTATGCCGCCCGTAGCGGGGGCATCGCCGACCAGGTGCGCACGCATAAAGAGGCCGTGCGGGCGGTGGTCGCGGCACGGGTAGCCGCGGAACTTGGCCAGCCGGACGAGGCCGTCGCGGCGCAGGTGTAGCTGTTGTTCGAGGGCGCGACCGCGGCATCGATGGTCGCGGGTGTCGGGGTGGTCGCCGCCGCCAAGGACGCGGCGGCCGTTCTGGTTTCGGCGTCGAAGGGCTGCGGTCGTGGGTAAGGGGGAAGCCGGTCTCGTCGGATCAGGCTTCGCGCTCGTCGCCACGTGCTACGGGCTCGCCCGCTTCGCCTACGGCCTGCTCCTGCCGGCTATCGGCGCCGAACTCGGCCTCGACCAGACGCAGGCGGGCCTGATCGGGGCCGGTGCCTTCGCCGCCTACTGCGCTGCGGTTTGCGCGGCATCCGTTCTCTGCGACCGACTGGGGCCGCGCGCCGTGGCGACCGTGGCGGGCTTGGCCGCTGCCGCCGGCATGGCGCTCATCGCGTCGGCCCAGTCGCCTCTGTCGCTGGGAGTGGCGGTGGCGTCGGCCGGCCTGAGCACGGGCCTGGCGTCCCCGCCGCTGGCCGCTGCGGTGTCCGTCGCTGTCGCGCCGGCTCGGCAGGCCGCCGCGAACACCTTTGTCAACAGCGGCACGAGCGCGGGCGTGGTCCTGTCCGGGCTGGTCGCCCTGCACTTCGCCGGGGCCTGGCGCGACGCCTACGCCGCGTTCTGCGTCATCTCGCTCGGCGTCGTGCTCTGCGTCTGGCGGGCGACGCCCGCGCGAGCCGGCCGCGGCAACGGAAGCTCCCTGGTGTCCCTGCCCGTTCTCGTCGCGCCGGCGCTGCGTCCGGCCCTGGCCGTGGCGTTCCTGGCGGGCGCGGCCAGCACGGCTGTCTGGACGTTCGGGGGCAGGCTGCTGCGCGACCTCGCCGGTTGGGACGAGGCGCGGGTCGGCCTTGCCTGGGTGGTGGTCGGCGCGGCCGGTCTGGCCGGGGCCGCCGCGGGCGCGTTGGTCCGTGCGTTCGGAGTGGACGCGGTCCACAGGCTGTCGCTCGCCGCCATGGCCGCCTCGTTCCTGGCGCTCGCCCTCCTTCCAGGCGTCGCGCCACTGGCGTTCTTCGCCGTGGCGTTCTTCGCCGTGGCGCTCTTCGGCGGGGCATACATCATGCTCACGGGCGTGCTCCTGGTCTGGGGCATAGAGGCGATGCCGTCGCGTCCCGCGCTCGGCCTCGGCGCCCCGTTCCTGGTGCTGGCGATCGGGCAGGTCGTCGGAGCCTTCGCCTTCGGCACGCTTTATGACGCCCTCGGTGCGCCCGCCGCCTTGGTGGCCTCCAGCGTCCTTTGTTTCGGCGCGATGGTGTTCGGCAGGGCGGGGCGCGTCGCAGACGCCGCCCCGTGATGCAAAGGAGGTCCTTGATCCACTCTGAGCCGCCATCGTCCCGCTGGGGTTGACCCCAACGGCACGCCGGCATGGGACACTTTCCCCGTTCCATTAGGGTTGCTTCTGTGTGACTTGCATCGATAGATGGCACGAGTTCCGCAGGACTATATGGCACGATCACTCGCCAGTAGGTGTCGCATTTAGCGCCCGGTAAAGTGTGGCATGATGGCAGCGGAGCACCTTGGCTGCGGCGCGCACGGATGTTGTCGGTTTCAGAAGACGGTTGCAGTCAGGGCTATCGCATTTGGGTTTTGCTGAATTGGGCGAGAAGGCGTGTCAGGAAGGTGTCGCTTAGAGCGGCGCGATAGAGCTTGCCCTTCATGGACTCTTTTGATCCCTCGAGCTTTGCAAGGTT
>JAABUQ010004379.1_pt1 | contig 24170 bp, 20 predicted proteins | sample 5560001 | NCBI WGS metagenome assembly JAABUQ01 (sample SAMN10711888, study PRJNA513371) | rock metagenome | isolation source: Antarctica rocks | place: Antarctica: Victoria Land, Finger Mt nord | collected 2015-12-18
ACGGCTGAGCCGGGTCAGTGGCGGCCAGCGCCACCACCTGGCCGGGCGCGTCCCGGCCGGCGCGCAGCCGGTCGACAGCCCCCGGCAGGGCGAACTGTGAGCCGCCCAAGCCTGCCACGAAGTAGCCGCGCCGGGCCTTGCCCGCCTCCTCCAGCGCGCGCAGAACCGGATAGAGGGCTGCAAAGCCGCCGCTCCAGCCCTCCGCCAGGACCGATTCGCGCGTGAGCACACCGTGACGACGAAGCAGGACCTGCGCCTGGCTGAGCAACTGCTCGGTAGCCGTCGGGGCAGGCTCGCGCAGCTCCTGGACCAGCGACCAGCGGCCGCTGGCGCGGGGCTGGTTCAGCCGGACCGGCGGCGGCCGGCGCCCGAGCGGCCGGCGCTTGGCCGCCGGCCCCAGAAGCCGCAGCGGAGCGAAGGTGTCGTTGGTCACCTCGCCCGCCCAAACCAGGTCCCAGAGCGCGTCCAGCACCCTCTCCTCCGAGCCGCCGCCCGCCGCGTTGTAGAGCTCCCGGAAGAACGAGGCGCCCCGCATCTGCAGGTGCACTCGCAGACTTTCTGCCATCTCCCCGGCGGCCGACTCACCGACCTCAGGCAACAGCCGGTTGACCTCACTGCGGAGGTAGAGCGAGACCCGCCCGTCTCCGACGCCCAGCGCGCCGCGCCCCACCCAGGCCACCTCGCCCATGGCGATCAGCTCGTCGAGCAGGGCCGGTCGGTAACCCGGGACGCGAGCAGGCAGGACGTCGCGTTCTATGACCGAAACCGGCAGCGCGACGCCCTGCAGGGTATCGACCGCCTCCAGCAGGCGCTCCAGCGACGCGCTTGAGCGGCCGCCGGCCGGGTCGATCCCGTGCCAGACGGGCAGGAAGCCGGCCAGCACCTTCGGCGGTACCGCCTCCGCCTCCCGCCGAAGGGCGGCGAGCGAGCGGCGGCGCAGCGTCCGCAGCACCTCGGGGTGGCAGAACTCGAGGCTCGGCGCAGCGCCGGCGGAGATGGGTCGAAAGGCTCCGGAGATGAGCTCACCGCGCGCCGCCAGCGCGGCCAGCGCCTTCTCCAGTCGAGCCGCTGGCAGGCCCCACCGAGCAGCCGGTGCAGCTGCCGAGAAGGGCACGTGAGTGCGCGCCCAGCGCTGGAGCAGCCTGCCCACAGCGTCCGGCGGCGGCTCCAGATACACCTCGGGCAGGCCACCTGGAAGAGCGCTGCCGAAGGCGTCCCTGTAGCTGCCGGCGTCCTCCGCCGCCAGCCACCGCTCCTCGCCGCCCAGCCGGATCAGCAGCGCCCGACGCGCCTCCTGCAGCTCGGTCAGCCATTCGACGCTCACGCCGCGAAACCCCAGCTCGGCCTCCGTCAGGTCGCCCAGCCGCACGAGCAAGTCGTGCGCCTCGTCAATGTCGCGCGGCCAGCGCTCGGACAGCAGCCCTTGCAGCTCCAGCTCCAGTCGCTCAGCCGCCTCTGGGTCCAGCATCTCGCGCAGTTCTTCACTGCCCAGCAGCTCGGCCAGCAGCTCTCGATCGAGGGTGAGCGCCTGCGCCCGGCGCTCGGCCAGGGGCGCGTCGCCCTCGTAGATGAACTGGCCTATGTAGTCGAAGAGCAGGGAGGAGGCGAAGGGGGAGGCCCGCTCGGTGTCAACGCTCACCACCCGGACGGCGTGGGAGCGGATGCCACTCAGCAGCTCACGCAGCGCGTCCAGGTCGAAGACGTCGGCCAGGCACTCGCGGTAGGTCTCGGCCAGCAGCGGAAAATCGGGGTAGCGGCTGGCCACTTTGAGCAGGTCGGCGGAGCGCTGTCGCTGCTGCCAGAGTGGACTGCGCTGGCCCGGCCGGCGGCGCGGCAGCAGCAGTGCCCGGGCCGCGTTCTCGCGGAAGTGGGAGGCGAACATCGCTGTCCCAGGCAGCTCGGCCGCTACCAGCTCCTGCAGCTCCTCGGGCTCCAGCATCACGTCCTCGACGTCGAGTGGACGGTCGGCATCTGGTAGGCGCAGGGCCAGCCCGTCATCGGTGTACATGGTCTGCACCTGGATCCCCCGCTGCTGTGAGAGCTTGGCCTGGAGAGCCAGGGCCCAGGGTGCGTGCAGCTTGCCGCCGAACGGGGTGAGGATGCACACCCGCCAGTCGCCGATCTCATCGCGGAAGCGCTCCACCACCACCGTGCGATCGTCGGGCACCTCGCCGGTCGCGGCTGCCTGATCGTTCAGGTAGCCGAGCAGGTTGCGGGCTGCGCCCCCCTCGAAGCCGGAGGAACGGCACAGCCGCTCTTCGGCGCCCGCGGCCGAGGAACTGCGCAGCTCTCGGATTAAGCTGCCCAGCTGATGGCCCAGCTCGACCGGCCGCGAGAGCGAGTCGCCGTGCCAGAACGAGATCTTGCCAGGCTCGCCGGGCGCAGGGGACACCAGAACCTGCGAGGCGGTGATGTCGACCACCTTCCAGGAGGAGGCACCCAGCACTATGGTCTCGCCCACCCTGGTCTCGAAGACCATCTCCTCATCCAGCTCACCGATCTTGCGTGAGGTCTGGCGGCCGGCCAGGGCAGCGCCAGTGGGGGCGGTGTCCCCACCATCGAACAGGCTGACCATGTAGAGGCCGCGGTCGGGGATGGTGCCGGCGTTGGTCACCGCCAGGCGCTGGGCGCCCGCCCGGCCGCGCAGCCTGCCTTCAATTCGGTCCCAGACGATGCGCGGCCGGAGCTCGGCAAACTCGTCAGAGGGATAGCGGCCGGCCAGCATGTCCAGCACGGCCTCGAAAGAGCGGCGGCCCAGGCTGCGGAAGGGGTAGGCCCGGCGCACAAGATCGAAGAGCTCGTCCACCGCCCACTCGTCGAGAGCTAGCATGGCGACCACCTGCTGGGCCAGCACGTCCAGGGGATTCAGCGGGATGACCGTCTGCTCGATGCGCCCGCTGAGCATCCCTTCCACCACCGCGGCGCTCTCCAGCAGATCACCTCGAAACTTGGGAAAGACTGTGCCCCGCGAGATAGCGCCGACTGAGTGGCCTGCCCGGCCGATGCGCTGGATGCCCGCCGCCACCGAGGGTGGGGCCTCAACCTGGACCACGAGGTCGACAGCCCCCATGTCGATGCCCAGCTCGAGCGACGAGGTGGCCACCAGACCCCGCAGGTTGCCGGCCCTGAGCCGGTCCTCGATCAGCAGCCTCTGCTCCCGCGCGACCGAGCCGTGGTGCGCGAGCACCAGTTCCGAACCAGCCTGCTCGTTGAGCCGGGCGGCCAATCGCTCGGTCAACCTGCGGGAGTTGACGAAGATGATGGTCGAGCGGTGCTGCTGGACCAGCTCCACCAGGCGCGGATAGATGGCGGGCCAGATGGACCGGCGCGGCACCGGCAGCTCGCCGGCCCAGGCCGCCGCGGGACCACTGGGCGGCTCGGCAGGCGCCGCCGGCGCCCCACGGTCCAAGTCAGCCATATCCTCGACAGGCACCTCGACGCTGACCTCCAGCGTCTTGCGGGCGCTCGACTCCACTATCTCGACTTGGCTAGCGGTGCCCGCGAGGAAGCGACCTATCTCGGCCAGCGGCCGCTGCGTGGCGGAGAGGCCTATCCGCTGCGGCTGCTCGGCGGTGATGCGGCAGAGACGCTCCAGAGAGAGCGCCAGGTGAGCTCCACGTTTGTTCCCGGCCAGAGAGTGGATCTCGTCAAGGATCAGCCAGCGGACTCCGCTCAACACCTCCCGCGCCGCACTGGTCAGCATGAGAAAGAGCGATTCTGGCGTGGTGATCAGCACGTCCGGCGGCGTGCGCGAGATGAGCCGGCGCTCCTCGGCGGGCGTGTCGCCGCTGCGCACCGCCACCTCGATCTGAGGCGCCTGCATGCCGAGGCGCTCGGCTTGGAGCTGGAGGCCGACGAGAGGCGCTCGCAGGTTCCGCTCCACATCCACCGCCAGAGCCTTGAGGGGCGAGACGTAGAGCACCCGGCAGCGCTCCTTGGCGGCAGGCCGCGGCTCGACCGCCAGCCGGTCAAGGCACCAGAGGAAGGCGGCCAGGGTCTTGCCGCTGCCGGTCGGTGCAGTCATCAGCGTGTGACGACTGGAGGCGACTGCCTGCCAGCCGCGCTCCTGCACCTCGGTCGGCGCCTCGAAAGAGGCGCGGAACCAGCTGGCGGCGAGCGGCGAAAAGAGGTCGAGCGAGGAGCCCATGACTTAGAACGTTAGTTCGTCGTGAGATCTGAGGTTCACCGCCCTGCTTCCCAGCCCTCGCTCAGCGATCAGTGAGAGCAGACTGCAGTGGCGAGAGCAGCTTCTGCTCCCGTACCGGCCTATGATCCAAGCACACAGCTGACGGCGGCCCATCCAGCACCAAACCGGGAGCAGTGCACATGAGCGCGTTGACGAGTCAGGCCGACATCGTGCCGTTGGCTTCCAGCACAATCCGAAAACTGCGGCTGCGGATCATCCCCTACATCTTTCTGCTCTACGTCATCGCTTATCTGGACCGGGTCAACGTGAGCTATGCACAGCTCAACATGGGGAAGTCCTTGGGCATCGCCGCGGCGGCCTTCGGCCTGGTTTCCGGCATCTTCTTCATCGGCTACTTCCTGTTCGAGATCCCGAGCAACGCCATTCTCTATCGCGTTGGGGCGAGGAAGTGGATAGCCCGGATCCTCGTCAGCTGGGGCTTGGTGGCGATGGTCACCGGCTTCGTCCAAAACCTCAACCACCTGCTCATCGCTCGCTTCGTCCTGGGGCTGGCCGAAGCGGGCTTCTTCCCCGGCATGGTGCTCTACATCACCCTCTGGTTCCCTGCCAAAGAGCAGGCGCGGGCCTTCTCCCAATTCATGGTCGCTCAGGTGGTCGCCTACATCATCGGGGCACCCACCGGCGGCTGGATCCTGGACCACGTCCACCTGGCGGGTCTGGACAGCTGGCGCTGGGTGTTCATCCTGCAGGGGCTGCCGGCAGTGATCTTCGGGGTGGTGACGTTTTTCTACCTGACGGACAGGCCCCGCGATGCCCGCTGGCTCAGCGATGAAGAGCGGCGCTGGCTGGAGGATCAGCTGGCGCGCGAACGGGCTGAGAAGCAGAGCCGCCACCATCTAGGCGAGTGGCAGGCGCTGCTCAGTCCGCGCATCCTGCACCTGACGGCCATCTACCTCTGCATAGTGCTGGGCATCTACGGCCTCAATTTCTTCCTGCCCCAGATCGTGAAGGGCCTGTCCACCTCGTACTCGAACACCACAGTGGGGCTCCTGGCGGCCATCCCCTTTGTGGTCGGCGGCATCGCCATGCTGGTCAACGGCTGGCACTCCGACAAGACCCTGGAACGCAAGTACCACGTCATGTTCTGCACTGTGACGGCAGCCGCAGGACTGCTCCTGATCCCGTTCTTCCGGCACGACCCGCTGCTGGCGATTGTGCTGCTCTGCGTAGTGAGCATCGGCAACTTCGGCTACATAGCAGCTTTTTGGGCGCTGCCCCAGCTGGTGCTCACTGAGGCGGCTGCCGCGACAGGCATTGCGCTGATCAACTCGGTCGGGAACCTGGGCGGCTTCATCGGGCCCTTCATCGTCGGCGCGAAGGCGACTGAGAGCAATGTGACCCAGGGCCTGTACCTGCTGGCCGCATCGTTCCTGGTTGCCACGCTGCTGCTCGTGCTTCTCCCCACTGAGAAGGTGAAGTCGGCGGAGTCACTGGCGCCCGCTCCGGGACCTGCCGGGGGCTGAGCCGCCTGAGAGCGCTCACAATCCTGCTCGCTGTCCTCGGGAGACCCGACAGCTCGAGCTGAAGGGAGTCCCTGCCGCATTGAGGGGCAGCTGCGGGAAGAGCCGGCCGTAACGCTTTCTCGGCCTTGGACGTTTGCCCGGTGGTGGTAAACGCTGTAGTCCTGCAACTGCTTCGGCTCGCGTTCCTGCCCATTGATGCCGTGGGCACCACGCGTTCCCGGCTCGCGATCAGGCGTCTGACCTTCCGCCTGCGGAGCCGGGTTCACATCCACGGCAACAACTGATTCAAGCGACCCCTGGCCAATCGGTTCAGCTGGCCATGGTGCGAGAACTTGATAATCCTGCTATAACTAAAGGCGTGATTCGACGTACCCGAGGCCGCGAGTCTGAGGCGGCCCTTGCGGCTCTCAGCCAAAGGCTGCGACTGGCTCGGCGAAGACGCCGTTTGCGGCGCGTGGGGACACTGCTGGGCTTCGGCGTCTGGATTGTCGGCGTCGTCCTCCTGGTCGCGCTCATGACAGCGGCCGCCCTGGCCCGCTGACTGCCCGACCGCTGCCTGTCGGTCGGCCTGACTCGCCGGGAAGGTTTGGGCGTAGCGTCACCGGCGTGACCAGCCGGCTTTCGCCGAACGGGGCCGAGCGCCGCGTCAGCTTCGGCGACCAAGAGGCATTCGTGGTGGAGGCCGGCGGCGCGCTTCGCGATTACCGCGTGGGAGGCCGCTCCTTCCTGGATCACTTCGGCCCTGACGAGATGAGCAGCGCTGCTCGCGGCCACATCCTGATGCCCTGGCCCAACCGGCTCCGGGACGGCATTTACACGTTCGGGGGAGAGCAGCATCAGGTGCCACTCTCCGAGCCGGATACGCGAACTGCGCTCCATGGGCTGGTCCGCTGGGACACTTGGCAGCTGTTGGACGCCGAGCCGGCCTCGGTCTCAGTGAGACATCAGTTGCTGCCGCGCGACGGCTACCCGTTCAGCCTGGCCACTGCCGTGACCTACTCTCTTGCCACGAAGGGCCTTACGGTGGCGAGCGAGGTGCTCAACAACGGGAGCGCGGCGCTGCCCTTCGGGGCCGGCTTCCATCCCTATTTCCGAGTGGGGTTAGCGCCTGTGGACGGTTGGACGCTTCAGCTTCCAGCTGAGCGGCGGCTCCAGCTGGACGGGCAGGGTATTCCAACCGGCACCGGGGAGGATGTGGCGGGCAGCGAATTCGACTTCCGTCGGCCGCGCCTGATTGGAGCCCTGAAACTGGACACCGCCTTTACAGGGCTCAGCCGCGACGAAGATGGCCTGGCCCGGGCGGGCCTCAGCGCCTCGGATGGCGGTCAGCTGACGGTCTGGATGGATGCCGCCTTCGACCACATCATGGTCTTCAGCGGTGACGTGCTGCCGCACCCGGAGCAGCGCCGCCGGTCGCTTGCCATCGAACCCATGACCTGCGCCCCAAACGCACTGCAGGAGGGCACGGCGCGCACCCTGCAGCCCGGCGAGAACTGGGTCTTTCGCTGGGGCGTAGAGCCCGGTAGGGTGAGCTCATGACCAGCGATCGCGAGGGGGTCTCGCCTTCGGCCGGTGACCACGTCCCTGATCGATCGGCGCCGCGCGAGGGCGAACAGGAGGAGCGCGAGCTAACCGAGTACGAACCCGCGCCCGAGCGAGAGGATGCCTAGCCGCCTGGCCGCCTAGCGCTGCTGCCCTTCATCGGGGGTCCCGAGACCGTTTTCTGGCGGCGGCGAGGCCAGCCAGCTCGGCACACCGCCCGAAACCCTGCCCGGCGTCGTCTGGCTCTTGATCAGGTACTCGAGCGCACCCAGCTTGAGACCACGCTCCACCAGCTCCTGCTCGCCGTAGTTGGAGAGGACCACCACCGGCACGTGCTTGGTGCGCTCGTCCCTACGCAGCGCCTGCAGCACTTCGAAGCCGTCCATCTTCGGTAGGCGCACGTCGAGGAAGACGAGGTCGGGCGGATCAGCCTGGGCCGAGCGCACAGCCGACTCACCGTCGGAGATGACCTGGACCAGGTAGCCATCCAGTTCGAGCTTCAGCTTGTACATCTCGGCGACCGCTTCGTCGTCTTCGACCAGGAGGACCCGGACCTCCTCCGGCACTGCGCTTCTGTCATCCGATTCCACGCCCAGCTCCTTCGATGATCGAATCTCCGATAAAGCAAACCTGATAGTGAGGCATCAGCTTTCTCACTGGGATCATAACCAGGAAAGCTGCAGATCGTCAGTCGAAAACGACAGCGAGCACGGCTGCCCCAGCCAGCCTCAGTTAACCTGACTCGGTGGAGTCAGTGCCCGAGCGCTCAGGGGAGGCCGTTCATGCTGGACTTCACGCCTGATCCTGAGGCGGGGGTCGCTGTGGTAGCGGCCGATCGCGCCCACGTTTTCCACTCCTGGTCCGCCCAGGCTAAGGTGGATCCGCCGCCGATCGCGGGCGGCCAAGGCTCCTGGTTCTGGGACTACGCGGGCAAGCGCTTCCTCGACTTCTCCTCCCAACTGGTGAACCTCAACATCGGACATCAGCATCCCAAACTGGTGGCTGCCATCCAGGAGCAGGCCGCCAAGCTCTGCACCATCGCTCCGGCCTTTGCCAACGACGCGCGCTCGGAGGCAGCCAGACTGATCGCCGAGCTGGCGCCCGGCGACCTGAACCACGTCTTCTTCACCAATGGGGGCGCCGAGGCGAACGAGAACGCGCTGCGGCTGGCGCGTCTCCACACCGGCCGGAGCAAGGTGCTGGCCGCCTACCGCAGCTACCACGGGGCCACTGCCGCGGCCATCAGCCTGACCGGTGATCCTCGGCGCTGGCCCAACGAACCGGGCATCTCTGGCGTGGTCCGCTACTGGGGGCCCTTCGCCTATCGCTCAGCCTTCCACGCCGCCAGCGAGGAGGAGGAGTCTGAGCGCGCGCTGCAGCACCTGCGCGACGTGATTGCGTTCGAGGGCCCGCAGAGCTTTGCAGCTCTCATCCTGGAGACAGTGGTCGGCACCAACGGCATCCTGGTTCCACCTCCCGGCTACCTGGCGGGAGTGCGGGAGATCTGCGACGAGTTCGGCATAGTCCTGATCGCCGATGAGGTGATGGCAGGTTTCGGTCGCTGCGGCGAGTGGTTCGCCGTCGATCACTGGCGAGTGACACCCGACCTGATCACCTTTGCGAAGGGCGTCAACTCGGGTTACGTGCCGCTCGGCGGCGTCATCATCTCTGACGCCATCGCCGCCACCTTCGCCGATCGCGCCTATCCCGGGGGGCTCACCTACTCAGGGCATCCGCTGGCCTGCGGCGCGGCTGTCGCCTCGATCAACATCTTCCGAGAGGAGGGAATCGTGGAGCACGCCCGGGACCTGGGCGAGGAGATCATCGGCCCTGAGCTGCGAGCATTGGCCGAGCGCCATCCTTCGATCGGGGAAGTGCGCGGGCTGGGTGTCTTCTGGGCGCTGGAGTTGGTCAGGGATCGGCGAACGCGACAGCCGCTGGTTCCCTACAACGCGGCTGGTGAGGCGGCCCTGCCCATGAGCGAGCTGGCGGCAGCCTGCAAAGAGCGGGGACTCTATCCCTTCATCCACTTCAACCGGATGCACGTCGTGCCGCCGTGCACCATCAGCGTCGCCGAGGTGAGGCAGGGCCTGGAGATCATCGACGAGGCGCTGGCGGTGGCCGACCGCCACTACAGCGGCGAATAGCAGGAGGAGTCAGATGGCTGTGAAGACCCAGACCGAGCTCCGCGGCATTCACGAGGCGATGCTCATCAACGGCGAATGGCTTCCAGCGCACGATGGCGAGGAGCTGCAAGTCATGAACCCCGCCAGGCACGGCGAGCTGATCGCTCGTGTGCCGCGAGCCCGGGAGGCTGACGTGGACCTGGCTGTCCGCTCCTCGCAAGGAGCGTTCCCCGGCTGGCGCTCGACCGCGCCAATGGCGCGCGGCAAAGCGCTGGTTCAAATCGCCGAGGCTCTTGGCGAGCGAAGTGAAGATATGGCCCGGCTCATCGCCAGCGAGACGGGTAACGCCATCCGGACGCAGTCGCGGCCAGAGGCGAAGACGTCGGCCGACATCTTCCGCTACTTCGGCGGCCTCGCCGGTGAGCTCAAGGGCGACACGGTTCCCCTGGGTGAGACCTACGTCAGCTACACGGTCCGGGAGCCCTGGGGAGTGGTCGGTGGCATAGTGCCCTGGAATTCGCCGGTGCAGCTGAGCGCGCTCAAAATAGCGATGGCGCTGGCCGCCGGCAACACCCTGGTCTTGAAGGCGGCGGAGGACGCACCGCTGGGCGTGCTGTTCATGGCTGAGCTGTGCCAGAACCACCTGCCGCCGGGTGTGCTGAACGTCATCACCGGCTACGGAGAGGAGTGCGGCGCGGCTCTTACCAACCATCCTGGCATCGCCAAGCTCTCCTTCACAGGGTCCACCGAGGTGGGGAAGTCGATCATGAGGGCGGCGGCAAACCGGATTCTGCCGGTCTCGCTCGAGCTCGGCGGCAAGAGTCCGGCAATCGTTTTTCCCGACTCCGACGACGACAAGACGGCGGCAGGCGTCATCCAGGGTATGCGCTTCACCCGCCAAGGCCAATCCTGCACAGCCGGCTCGCGGCTATTCGTGCATGAGTCCATCTTCGACTCCTTCCTGGCCCGCCTGGTCAGCAAGCTGAAGGAACTGAAGATCGGCTCGCCGCTCGCCGAGGAGACCGACATGGGCGCGATCATCAACGAGAAGCAGTTCAAGAAGGTCTGCCAGTACATCGAAGAAGGCATCGGCACCAAGGGGTCGGACCTCGTGCTGGGCGGCCCGCCACCGAAAGAGGGAGCGCTAGCCGAAGGCAACTTCGTTCAGCCCACACTCTTCAAGAGCTCGAGCAATGACTGGCGGTTGGCCAGAGAGGAGATCTTCGGTCCTGTCCTGGTCGCGATTCCCTGGTCAGACGATGCAAAGGTGATCGAGATGGCGAATCAGAGCCACTACGGTCTGGCGGCCTTTGTCTGGTGCCGGGATCTGAGCCGGGCACTTCGCACTGCGCACGCAATCGAGTCGGGCTGGGTCCAGGTGAACCGCGGCGGTGGTCAGATCATCGGGCAGTCCTACGGCGGCTACAAGGAGAGCGGCCTGGGCAGGGAGTTCTCGTTGGAAGGCATGCTGGACGGTTTCACCCAGACCAAGAGCATCACTGTGGATCTATCTCACTAAATGCTGGAGGAGCAATCGAGTTGACGGGTCTGGAAGGAAAGGTGGCCGTCGTCACCGGCGCCGGCCGAGGGATCGGCAAGGGTATCGCCCGGCGGTTGGCCCGGGAGGGCTGCCGGTTGGTCCTGACGGCGCTGGACCAGAACGAGGTCGAAGCTGTCGCCGATGAGCTTCGCCAGGATGGCGCACAGGTGGTGACCGTGGCGGGCGATATCGGTCTCGCCGAGACCGCTGACAGCCTGCTCGAGACAGCAATCAACAGCTACGGAACGCTCGACATCCTGGTCAACAACGCCGGCTGGGCGACCCCCGTCTGCTACTTCCTCGACATGGACGAGGAGCACTGGGACACGGTGATCCGGACCAACCTGAAGAGCGTCTACCTCACCACTCTGCGAGCCGCTCGTCATATGGCTCGGACCGGCGTGCGCGGCAGCATAGTGAACATGAGCTCCTGGGGCGCCAGATGGCGGCCTACGACGCCTCCAAGGGCGGAATCGAAGCGTTCACCCGCACCACAGCCCTCGATCTGGGGCCGCTGGGAATTCGGGTCAACGCTGTGGCTCCCAGCATCGTGCAGACTGAGAGCTACAGTCCCAAGGGCGACCTCTCGCCGCTCGGCAGGGCCGGCCAGCCGGCCGACATCGCCGCCGCTGTGGCGTTCCTCGCCTCCGACGACGCTTCCTACATCACAGGCCAGGTGATCCAGGTCGACGGGGGCATGGGTGCCCAGGGCCGGCCGCCATCGCTGGACCACCAGCCGCCCGAACCGTCCCAGCCAGGCTAGTGTCCTAGAACTCCAGTTCGCCTGGAGGTGGTGGGGTCCTGTGTGATTCGCCCCGGCCGCGGTAGAGAAGGTAAGCCGACAGCCCGATGACCAAGAGGACGCCAGGTGACCAGCCCAGGCCCGGCCCGAAGGGGTCGTAGGACGAGAGATCAAAGGCGAGCGCAAGCACAGCGAAAACCGCCGCGATCGCGAGCACCAGCCCTCGATAGGCGGTCCTGCCCAGCCTGTGGCTGTCCGGATCGAAGTAGCGAAGCCTGTGGTGCGTGCCCAGCGGCAGCTGGCCGCCGGTGTCGTGCACGCGCAGGTGACGATTACCGACGTGAACGCGCTCGATCGGCCGGGGGGCGGCGGCGAGCGCTACGAAGGCCACCCGCCGGGCAGCCCTCGGCGGAGAGGCGAGCGGTTCCCAAAGCGGCCGCTGGTGGACCTTTTGGTAGGCCACATAGCTCAGGCCGCCAGCCACGAGCCAGCCGACATAGATGAAGGTCGAGTTGCCGACGTTCTCCAGCAGCAGCTGGGTGAAGACCGACCCGATGGCAACCGCTCCCAGGATCGACAGCACGGGGATGCTGGAGCGACCAAACGGGATGTTGAAAGGCATCCGGTAAGGGCGGCGGAGGAACGGCTCGACGAAGCGGAGGCGCATCACCGCCAGGTGCGCCACCGCAAAGGCGAAGGTGGCGGCCAGCGAATAGACAGCGGCCATGAGGTCGATCTGCGCCGGCAGGATGAGCAGGGCGGCCGCGACGCCGAAGACGATGACTGAGACGTAGGGGGTCTTGAAGCGCGTGTGCAGCTTGCCGAAGGCTGAGGGAAACATCTCGTTGGTGGCCAGCGAGTAGCTCAGTCGCGAGATGCCTATCAAGCCCGCGTTGGTGGCGATGACCAGAATCGTGAAGGCCAGGATGGCCACCCAGATGCCTGCCCAGAAAGCCAGCGCAGGAGGTTGGAAGAAGGTGACTATGCCGGCCACCGGATCACCCTTCCAGGTGGTCGCCAGCTCGGTGCTGAAGGCTCCGTGAGCGTCCATGTGCACTGGAAAGACGCTCATGCCGATGGTTGGTAGGAAGGCGGAGACGAAGAGGACGGCGACGATGACCGCATAGGTCGCCCGCGGCACTGCGTGGCTGGGGTTTTTCGCCTCCTCCGACATGTTGGAGATGGTCTCGATGCCTGTGTAGGTGACCATAGCGATGGAGATGCTGGACAAGAAGTGGCCCCAGGTTGGAGCGACTCCCCAGTGGATGTTGTGGATGACAGTGGAGAGGTTGAGGAGCAGCACCACGCCCAGAATTACGAGGACCAGCTGCGTCCCCAGGTCCAGCAGGGAAAGGATCAGGTTCATCAAGCTCGATTCCTGAATGCCTATGACATTCACGACCACCAAGGAGCCGGTCAGAGCCACGGCGGCCAGCGAGTGCCAGGTGGGGTCACTGATGTGCTTGAAGAACGCCAGGTACTGGCCGAAGACGCCGAGATAGCCGATGGCGAAGTAGGAGGAGATAGCCACTGTGGCCGTGTAGTTGAGCAGCTGGATCCAGCCGACGATGAAGCCCACGGGCGTGTTGAAAGCGCGCCGGGCAAAGCTCGAGGAACCGCCGGCGTGAGGAATCGCTGTGGTGCCTTCCGCGTAGTTGAGGGCCGTCGTGACGAAGATGAAACCGGCCAGGATCAGCGCTAGGGGCGTCAGGCCGAGCGCGAAGGCGGCGGTGACGCCAAGGCCGTAGTAGATGCTGGAGCCGACGTTGCCATAGCAGGCGGAGAAGAGGGCGGGGGCGCCGAGGGTGCGGGGCAGCTTCGAGCGCCGGGAACGCACATGGAAACGCAGGTCCCCGGGCGTGCTGCCGTGCTGCTGGACGGTTACCTCTTTGTCCAAAGCCTCACCTCACTTGCGCTGAAGGTACAGCCTAGAGGCGCCTGGCGCAGGCCCGGCGTCGGGCCTCTGACGCCGCTACCCTAGAGAGCCGATGTTGGCTCGGCTTGCTGTGCTGCTCTCCGTTCTGGCCGTCTGCCTGAGCGCCTGCGTGCTGCCCGGCCTGCCGATCGGGCAGCACAAACCGACGCCCGCGCCCGACAAACCCGCCTCGCAGTACTTCACTGAAGCCATCAACGGCTACGACAAGGCTAGGGGAATCCGACTGACTGAAGTTGTCGGCCACACGACTGCCTTCGGCAACGTCACCGGCGGCAGCATCGACCTGCAGGGCCAGGGTTTCCACGCGACGCTCACAGCTGACAACGGCCCCATCGAACTCATCTCCAGCACCGGCAGCCCCGTCTTCGTCAAGGCAGGCGCTGACTACTGGCGGCAGGCTGGTCACGGTCCCGAGGCCAAGGTCCTGAACGGGTACTGGACCAAGCTGGCCACCGGCAGCGAGGGCGGCGCTTTCAAGTCCTTGCTGCCCCACGAATTTGCCGGTGAATACAGACTGCGGCCCAAGAATCTGAGCAAGGGCAAGGTCACCAGCGTGCCCGGCACGCAGGCAAAGGCGCTTCCGCTCAGCGCACCCCAGCCCGGCACGCTGTACGTCACTCAAACCAGCCCTGCTCGGTTGGTGCGGGTGGAGAAGCTTGCGACGGCTGACTGGGAAGGCTTCACTGCGACCGTCGCCTACGATGATTCGATTACCGTCCAGGATCCCAGCACCGACATACTGGATCCCAGCGACCCGGCCGCCCTGCCCGCTCGTTACGTGAGTTCGGGCCGAGCCGCGCTGCCCCAATGCAGCAGCAGTAACGCCACCTGTCGCGAGGGCTTCAACCTGACGAACCAGAATGGACCCCAGCGGGCGGGAACCAAGTCCACGCTGAAGATCCACTTCGAGGGGAGCGGGAATGACGAGTTCGCCTCCTGCCTCGCGGACGTCCCGCCGGTTGGCAATGGTCAGAGCACAACCGCATCATGCGAGATACCGACGGGAGTTCTGGTCGGCTACCTGAACGCGCACAACACCAGCCAGTACTTCATAAAGGCCGAGGTCCACAACGCGATCTGGGACGACTGAATAAGTCGTCGCTGGCTGTCACGGTGATCTGTCAGCTGAGGATGTTCACAGCCCGGGCGCCGACCAACGCGACAGTGATCAAGGAAGCCAACGCTTGGATTCCCATCAGGCTCTTGACGCGCTGCGAGAGCGGCATGGTGTCGGTCGGGCTGAAGGCGGTGGCGTTGGTGAGAGAGACGTACATGTAGTCGAGGAAAGCCGGCCGCCAGCCCTTACCGGTCACGTCCGGGTTGATCATTTGCGGATAGAGGAACTCCGGCGGCTGCAGGACCTCACGGGTCCGCGCGCCCGGTCCGCCCCGATCGATCTCCCAGTACCAGAGACCGAAGATGATGACGTTGGTCAGCCAGATCAGAATGGACGAAAGGATCAGCTCCTGACCGGCAGCCTTGCCCCCGTGGATCAAGTAGTACGCCAGCTGGATGAGGGAGTAGAGGTTGGCCAAGCTGATCACAGCGGTGAGCGTCAGCGAGAGCAGGCGGGCGAGAGCCGACTCGCGGTGATGCCTGTAGCGGGAGCTGATCAGCAGGGGCAGGAGCAGGACACCCTCCAGCACCGGTATGAGCCAACGTGGTCCATAGACAAGTTTCTCCGGCAGCGCCAGCTGCAGGACCAGCGCCACGACAACCGCAAAGGCTGCCGGCCAGGTAGGCTCCCGGTGGTATTCAGGCCCGGCGTCCGCCTTCACGGCTCTCTCACCGGCGCGTGACGTCACAGCCGGAACCTACAGGATCGGCGGCACCGGATGGTGCCGAAGGGCGACCAGCCTACTGCTTGAGTTGAAGCATGGCGCAGGCGGCTCCTTGCGGATCCTGGAAGAGTGCGAAGCGGCCAGTGTCAGGGATATCGGTGGGCTGGACCATGACCTGGCCGCCGAGCTCGGAAACCCTGCCGCTGCTGGCGTCGCAGTCGCTGACGGCGACGTAGATCAGCCAGTACGCCGGCACCTCGGCGGGCACTCCTGCAGGCATCGGAAAGCAGCCGCCAACGTTGCTCTCGCCCCGCTTCCACTCCACGTAGACGCCATCGCCGTAGGAGCCTTCGTGATGGTCCCAGCCGAAGACCTGGGGATAGAATCGCACGGCTCCGCGCCAGTCGCGCGTTTGCAGCTCGTGCCAGCAGATAGTCCCCGGCTTGCCGCTCACGTCGGTGCCGGCCATCCGGATTGGCTGCCAGAGCCCAAAAAACGCTCCCTCCGGATCGTGACAGACTGCCGTCCGGCCCTGGTCCAGAACGTCAAACGGTGGCACCACCACGGTGCCGCCCGCGGCCTGGACCTTCTGGACGGTGGCTTCAGCGTCCTCCGTCCCCACGTACACCGACCAGGCGGTGGGCTGGCCGGGCTGCGCTGGGCCGTAGCCCGCCACAGTCTCGCCCTGCTTCTGAAAGAAGCCGTAGCCCCCGGCCGCCGGGTCAGGACTGGTTTCGGCGGACCAGCCGAAGAGCTCCCCGTAGAACCGCTGGGCGGCTGGCAGATCAGGGCAGGCCAGATCGGCCCAGATGAATGTGTTGGCGCGCTCGGCGCTGGGCTCAGGCATGGTTTCCTCCAAAGTGGTTCCGGCAAGCTACCTGACGAGCCTAACAGTCCCACGCAGCTCGGAACAAGAATGTCTGGCGTCCTGGTTCTGAACACCCAGTGACTCCAAGAGGTGCGGCCGAAAAGCCCGTCCGGATCTTGGGCGGCCAATCTCTCGGCCGAGTTCCCGGCCGCACCTCTCGCGAGCTGTTGCACGCAGCGGACGGGCTCCAGTGCAACCATCCCTGCGCTGAACCAGGCAGCCTGAGGTGTGCCCGGCTCTCGTGCCTCAGAGGTCAGACGGAATGAGGCGGATCCACTACGCGTGGGCGATTGCGGCAGTCACCTTCATCGCCCTGATGGGCGCAGCCGGCTTCCGCTCCACTCCTGGCGTCTTGATAGTGCCCCTGGAGAGCGAGTTCGGCTGGAGCCGTGCGCTCATCTCCGGCGCCGTCTCGATCAACCTCATCCTCTTCGGCCTCACGGGACCCTTCGCGGCCGCCCTGATGGAGCGCTTCGGAATGCGCAAAGTGGTGGTCGCCGCCCTCGCCCTGGTGGCGACGGGCTCGCTGCTGACGGTTTACATGACGGCGCCCTGGCAGCTCTATCTGCTCTGGGGCCTGGTGGTGGGGCTGGGCACCGGGACCATAGCCTCGGTGCTCGCCGCCACAGTCGCCAGCCGCTGGTTCGTGAAGCGGCGGGGTCTGGTGCTGGGCGCGCTGACCGCGGCCGGGGCCACCGGGCAGCTGATCTTCCTGCCGTTCCTGGGCTGGCTTGCGCAGAATGTCGGCTGGAGATGGTCAGCGATCTGCGTCGGCGTGGCCGCCTTCGCGGTCGTTCCGCTCGTTGCGCTGATCCTTCGCAACCGACCGGCGGACATGGGTCTTCTGCCTTACGGGGGAACGGAGGCCGAACCAGTCGGGCCGGCAGTCAGCGGCGGCCCCATCCGCAACGCTTTCCGCGGCCTGCGGCTCGGTGTCCGTTCGCGCGATTTCTGGCTGCTCGCGGGGAGCTTCTTCATCTGTGGAGCTTCCACCAACGGTTTGATCGGCACCCACCTCATCCCTGCCTCCATGGACCATGGACTGGCTGAGGTAACAGCGGCGAGCCTCCTCGCCGTCATCGGCGTCTTCGATGTGATAGGCACGCTGGCCTCCGGCTACCTGACAGACCGCTTCGATTCGCGCAGGCTGCTCTTCTGGTACTACGCGCTGCGCGGGCTGTCCCTTCTCTTCCTCCCTTACGCGTTGGGGTCGCGGTACTTTGGCCTGGTCCTGTTCATTGTCTTCTACGGGCTGGATTGGGTGGCCACTGTGCCGCCCACTGTCCAGCTCGCTCGGCGCGTCTTCGGGCCGCGTGACATGCCGGTTGTCTATGGCTGGATCTTCGCCTCGCACCAACTCGGCGCTGCCTCAGCTGCCTTCGCCGCTGGGGCGGTCAGAACGTTCTTCGGCGATTATCAGCTGGCGTTCATGTCATCAGGCCTTCTCTGCCTCGTGGCGGCAGGCCTGGTGCTGCGGGTCTCGCGAAGCAGGTGGGAGCCGCAAGGCCTGCCGGCGCTAATCGAGCAGCCGGCCTTCTCCTGAGTGGCGCGGGACACTGAACTTGTCGCGCCGGCTGCTGGTCGCGGCCGTGGCCGCCATGTGTGCTCTCGCGCCTCGTCCCGTCCTGGCCCACGCCCAGCCGACCGGCAACTACCCCGCCGCCGGGGCACTGCTCAGCAGCCCACCTGCTGAAGTGACTGTCAGCTTCAGTGAAACCGTGTCGCCGGCAGGGCGCGGAATCCACGTCTACGCGCCATCGGGCATAGAGGTCGGCGGCCAGGCTCTCCCCAAGGGTATGCAGCTCATCGCACCGGTCGAGGCGAGCGAGCCTGGCACGTACGTCGTGAGCTGGCAGGTGCTGGCTGCCGATACGCATCCCTCCCGTGGTGCCTTTTCTTTCAGCGTGATCAAGGCCAGCGGGAACCGCTACCTGGGCCTGCTGAGCGGGGCCGAGTTGGGCACCACCACCCCGCTCGGGCTCGCGCTGCAGACGCTGGGACGCTGGCTTCACTTCGCGGGCTACGCACTTGCCTTCGGCGGAGCCGCCTATCTCGCGCTGATCAGGCGAGAGCGGCGCCTCTGGCGGCTGGTGCTGGTGGGTGTCGGCCTGCTGCTGGCCGCCGAGCCGGTGGGCCTGCTCGCACAGTTGGTGAGCCTCTCGCTTGACACTGACACCGCCTTCTCCGTACTCGCCTCAGGTTTTGGGCGACTCCTCGCGCTACGTATCGGCGGCGCGCTCCTGCTCTGGTCGCTGCTGGCGGTGGAATCGCCCTGGCCGATTCTGGGCCTGGGCGCAGTGGTGGCGCTGATCGACGGGACCACAGGTCATGCTGTGTCAGGGCAGCCGGTACTTGGCCAAGCCCTAGACGCCATCCACGTTGCAGCCATGTCGCTCTGGGCCGGCGGACTGGTTGCCTTCCTCCTGGCTCCCGATCGCCGCTTCGGCCGACTCGCCGCGCCGGCAGCCGGCATCGCTGTGGCGACCGGCCTCTTACTGGCTTACTTCCACGACGCCCTGCCGCTGGTGAGGTTCCTGCCGAACAATTACGGCTGGGCGATGGCTCTGAAGATGACGGCAGTCGCGGGGGCGGCGGCGGTAGCCGCCTTGGGCCGGCGCCGGCTGGAAGCCTATTTGCTCGCCGCTGTATTGCTGGCCGCCGCCCTGGTGGTGTCGCTACCTTCTGCCCAGTGAAGGGGTCGGATCGCAGTGCGCGCTGTAGACTGCCGGTCGCTGCAGCTACCCGGTCTGGGAGTGACGAAATTTGGTAGGCATAGTCCTGGTCTCACACAGCTTTGAGCTGGCCCGGGGGCTGGCCGACCTGGCCGCCCAGGTGGCTGGCCCTGACGTGCGGATCGAGGGCGCGGGTGGAGGTTCCGAGGGCAGCCTGGGCACCTCTGGCGATGCGGTGCAGGCGGCGATCGATCGCGCTGAGAGCGGGGACGGAGTGGTTGTGCTGGCCGACCTGGGCAGCTCCATCTTGACAGTGAGGCACCTCCTGGAAGACGCGGCGAACGGACAGGTGCGACTGGCGGATGCACCCCTGGTGGAGGGCGCTGTCGCCGCGGCGGTCATCTCGTCCACGAGCCAGCCGTTGGAAGTTGTGCTGCAGGCAGCGGAGGAGGCACGCGGTGCCCGGAAGCTCTGAGCTCAACGTCACGCTCCCGGCAAGCGTCGCGCTGCACGCCAGGCCGGCAGGCATTTTCGTCAAGACGGCCATGCGCTTCCAATCCCGGCTTCAGGTTGAAGCGGGGGGGAAGGCAGCCGACGCCAAGAGCATCCTGGCAGTACTCGCGCTGGGCGCGAGGGGCGGTACGCCTTTGAGACTCAGCGCGGAAGGTGATGACGCCGCCCCGGCTTTAGAGGCTCTCGCCGCCTGCGTGGCCGGTCTGGCCGAGTAGGGACCGCTGGGCCAACTCCTGACAGGCCGCGAAGTTCAGAGTTCGGAGCGCCTCTCGAACCTCGCCAACCCGGGCGGCGCCCACGCTCAGCTCATCGGCGCCAAGTCCCACCAGCACGGGCATCGCATCGGCGTCAGAGGCGGCCTCGCCGCAGACCTCGATCGGGATACCGGCTCCCCGTCCCGCCCGCATGGTGGCATCAATCAGCCGCAAGACTGTTGGGTGAGTGGCCGGCGAGGTGCCTGAGCTTTCCCTGTCGAGCCCCAGGGCCAGCTGGGTCAGGTCGTTGGTGCCCAGGCTCAGGAAGTCCAGCTGACTGGCGAACTCAGCGGCGCGGTGGGCCGCCTCGGGTGTCTCGATCATAGCCCCCAGTGCTGGCGGTCGCCGATCACGGAGAACCGCGCTGAGCGCCTGGCGGACCGCCACCACCTGCTCGACACGCGTGACCATGGGAACCAGGAGCCGCAGCTCGACGCCTTGGGCAGCTCGGAGGATGGCCTCCAGCTGATCCCGGAGAGCCTGTGGGTTCTCGAGGAGCAGCTCAACGCCGCGGCCCTTGGCGCCGGTCAGGAAAGGCGGCGTTTTATCGCCCCCGAAGTCGAAGAGCCTGACCGTCGCGACGCGATCCTGAAGGCTCGCCAGGAGCGGTGCGAGGAAGCGAAAGCTCGTTTCCACGTCAGGCCAGGCCTGGGCCGCCAGAAAGAGAAGTTCAGTCCGCAACAGCCCCACGCCTTCGGCGCCCTGTTCCAGCGCCTCGCGCACCTCGGCGAGGCTGGAGGCGTTGGCCAGTACTTTGACCCGGCGCCCATCCAGCGTTATTGCCGGCTCCAGGCGCCGGGCGACCGCTGTCGCGCGAGCTTGGTTTCGCCGCTCCCGCTCCGAGCGGGCTTGAGAGAGACGCCCCGGATCCGGGTAGCGGACGAGCCGTCCCAGGCTGCCATCGACAACTATCGTCTCGCCCTCCACCAAATCCAGCACGTCCCGCCCGAGTCCGACCACCATGGGCAGGCCGAGGGAACGCGCCACGATGGCCGCATGGGCAGTCACCCCACCTGCAGCGAGGGCCACACCCTCCACCTCGGGACCAAGCTCGGCGACATCGGCGGGACCGAGGCCGGCCGCGACCAGCACCCCTCCCACTCGCTCGTCGCGGCCGCCGACGGCGATGGTGGCTGCTCGACGGCCCAGGCTGCGGACGTCGTCGGCGCGTTCGGCAAGCATGGGGTCGGGAATTGCTGCCAGCTGGTCGGCGGCGGCCTCCGCGGCCTGGCTGATGGCAGAGGCAGCGGTTAGGCCCCCTTTCAAAACAAGTTCCGACACTGCTGCTTCCAGGCCCGGGTCGTGAGCCATCAAGGCACCGGTTTCCACAATCTCCGCTTCGGCGCCCCGTCCCTCTTCGCGAAGGTCGCCGGCAATTCGCTCCAGCTGAGCGGCCGCAGCCGCCAACGCCTGCAGGGCACCGTCGAGCTGTGATTGGCGGCCCTCGAGGGGAACTGTCACTCGATCATCGGCGCCGCTAGCGGCCAGCAGGACTGCCGGCCCTGCCGCCAGCCCAGGAGCGGCAGCGAACCCGGTGAGGGTCCGCTCGGGCATCAGGAGCTGGCCGCTACCGCCCTTTCCAGGGCACGCAGGATGAGAGCTGTGGAGGTGGCGCCAGGGTCCTGATGGCCGATCGACCGCTCGCCCAAGTACGAGGCGCGACCCTTTCGCGCTTGCAGAGGGACAGTCGCTTCCATGCCCGCCTCCGCGGCCGCGGCCGCCGAGGCCAGAGCCGCCGCCGGCTGTGCACCGGCTGCCACCTCGCCGCGAAGCTTATCGACTGCCGGTTCCAAAGCATCGACCATCGTCTTGTCTCCGGGCGCCGCGGCGCCCAGCTCCTTGATCGACGCCAGGGCAGCGGCCAGAACCTCCACCAGCTGCTGGCCGTCGAACGTGGGCGAATCACCCAGCACCCTCCCCCCGCTCCGCAGCGCCGATCCCCAGAGTGGACCGCTGGCACCGCCAACCGTCGAGACGAGAGTTCGGCCCGCCAGGATCAGTAACCGGCCGGGCGGGGCGTCCTTCTCTCCATTCAGAGCCTCGACCACTGACGCGAAGCCTCTGGTCACGTTGGTGCCGTGGTCGCCGTCGCCGATCGCTGAGTCAAGTTGAGTGAGGTAATCCCGCTGCGCTCGAACGGAACTCTCGATCTCGCGCATCCAGGAGATAACGGTGGCGCCATTCAGAGCCTGTTCGATCGGCAAAGTTTGTCTCAGGCTCCCCAGCGCAAGCCTGGCGTGTGAACCGGTGCGTCCCAGAGCCTGAGCAGGTCGTCGTCCAGGTGGAGCACTGTCAGGGACGCTCCTGCCATCTCGAGTGAGGTGATGTAGTCCCCGATGAGGTTGCGCACGGGCTCCACGCCTGCCGCTCGGAGTTTGCGATCCACCTCGGCATAGAGCAGATACAGCTCTATCAAGGGTGTCCCACCCATCCCGTTGACGAACGCCAACACCTGGCTTCCCCGGCTCGGTTTCAGGTCGCTCATCACCGCCTCGACCATGACGTCGACCACCTCGGCGGCGCTGCCCAGCTGTGCTCTGCGCCGGCCGGGCTCGCCATGGATGCCGATGCCCAGCTCGATCTCACCCTCGGGCAGATCGAAGATGGGCTTGCCGGCCGCAGGCGGGATGCAGGAGGAGAGCGCCACGCCAAAGGAGCGCGCCCTCTCGTTTACACGCTTCACGGTGTCGCTGACAGTGGTCAGATCAGCACCGCTCTCGGCGGCGGCGCCTGCTATCTTCTCAGCCAGGACTGTCGCGCCGACACCGCGCCGGCCGGCCGTGTAGAGCGAATCCTGGACCGCCACATCGTCATCGATGACTATCGCGGAGACTTTAATGCCGTCGTCGGCGGCGTCCTCGGCGGCCATTTTGAAGTTCATCACGTCGCCCGTGTAGTTCTTCACTATGTGGACGACGCCGGCGCCCCCATCCACAGCCTTGGTGGCTGCGAGCATCTGGTCAGGCACCGGTGAGGTGAAGACTTCGCCCGGACAGGCGGCGTCGAGCATACCGAGCCCGACGAAGCCGCCGTGAAGGGGCTCGTGCCCGGAGCCTCCACCTGAAATCAAAGCCACCTTGCCCTGCTTGGGCGCGTCCTTGCGGACGACTATCTGGGCGGCGGAGTCGTAGCGCAGCAGGTTGGGGTGCGCGGCGGCCAGGCCTGCCAATGACTCCTTCACCACGTTGGCCGGATCGTTCATGAATTTGCGCATCTTCGTTTCGGCCATCTGCTCCACTCCTCTCAGCTAAACGCGAACTGGACAGTCTCTTCGGCTCAACGACCAGCTACGGTCGGTCCGCCCCCACCCCGGCCCGTTGCGCATGCGTCGACGGACTCGTCTCCAACTCCCCGTGTCTGACTACTGTTCGCCGCTGACGCTGGTTTTGTCAAGGGGCCACGCCTTGGATTAGGCGGGGTCTGGACCATCCACCTTCCCTTCGGCGCTCAGGGGCGTCGCGGAAGGGCGGTCCCACAAATGAGCTACAGCAGAGAGCGCAGGCTCTCCTCGTCGTCGGCGGAGAGCAGAAGCCGATTGTTTGTGGCGAGGTGGGTGAGCGAGAGGTTCACGCCCGCGAGTCGTTGCGTCAGCTCAGCCAGAGCTCCCACCCGGTCCTCCATCTGGACCACGAACGCGTTGCGCTCGCCGGCCACCCGGTGGCCAGCGCCTTCCAAGGCGCTTCTGGCCGCCCCGCCATCGACGAATGCCAGGTGCGCCTCCGTCTGGCCGCCGACCGAATAGGCGAGCACTGCCTCGATGTTGATGCCGGCCGCGGCGATCGCGCCGGCAACCTCGGCCAGGGCTCCCGGCCGGTCCTCGAGCGAAACCTGCAGAACCTTGAGCTCCGTTGCCATCGACTCCTCCCTGGAATCCCATGCGGCCGATCGAGCCCTTTCTCGGGGGAACCGGCTCGGCCGAACTCGGCTCCAGCGCAAATCATAGTGTCCCTCGTATCTCGAGGCAATGGGCAACCAACTTTCCGCAAAACCCACTCTCACGCCGGCCGAGCCACACGAGACTAGGTGACGACCTCCCGCCGCTGCATTGGCGGAGCGCCATCCGCCCCGCGTTGGGGGCGGCGAAGATCCCCTCCAGGTCGGACAGGGCCTTGTAGAGCAGGCGCCGGCTGCCACGTTCGCCGATGCGCCGGGTCAGCCCAAGCTGCACCAGCTGCCGGGTCGCCACACTGACGCCGCTCTTGGCGGTCTCGAGTAGCGCCTGGCCCAGAGGCGTGGACGGGCCCAGTGAAGAGGCTCATGCGAACCCGATTCCAAAGTCGTCGAGACCCGGCTGAGGCGATGGGCCCAGGTTGCTCTGCTCAATGTCCCAGTCGGTCGGCAGAGCAACCAAGCTGTTCTCTCTTGAGGCGCTTGTCCTCAACCTAGGGGTGGACCCGAGGGTGTGTGAGTTCAACCCATAGTGGAAGGGTGTCTCACGCCATAGTGGAAAACCTTCGAAGGGAGGTGTCGCTATGTCCTTGGGGCGCTATCTGGTCGATGCGGTGCTGTTGGAGGGCCAGAATCTA
>JAABUQ010004380.1_pt1 | contig 24169 bp, 21 predicted proteins | sample 5560001 | NCBI WGS metagenome assembly JAABUQ01 (sample SAMN10711888, study PRJNA513371) | rock metagenome | isolation source: Antarctica rocks | place: Antarctica: Victoria Land, Finger Mt nord | collected 2015-12-18
TCGGGTCAGGGAGCAGAACAACATTTGACAGAGAAGAACATTCCTTTTTGACAAATGAGTATACTCCTTCCAGCCTACTGAAGTCGTTACATTGTTCTGAAAGAATCAGCAAAAGTGCGTATGACCCGAAATAACCAGCCAGGTGTTACTCTAAAAGTCGCCAAAATGTTAATCAACGCCTTCCCATGTGTTAATCAAAAACCTTGCCACCCTGAGTGAAAAACTACGCTTTTTTCGACTAACGAATGGCCTCTCATCTTCTGACCATGCGCGTGAAGCCGTGTCAAGAGAACGAAGCGACCTTGACGCGGATGAGCAGCATGGTAAACTCATCAAGGTCATTTGTCTGAAGGTGGCAAGTTTTTAGGCTAACAGTCTCTTATCAAATGGCAGTCGCTTTGATTATCAAAAACAGTCGCACGCACGACCATTCTCCGATTAAGTGATATCGTCGGCAGCGATACCAGCAGAGAACAAGAATAATTCCGCTCGCTGAAAAACACTACTTTTCTTCTTGGACACCATGAATGTCAATACGAAAGACCCGGTTCGAGGGATCATCCGAAGCGAGTTGATTGATGGCACGTACCACTATGAGGGCAATATCAGCGACTGAAGTTCCTCGAAAAAAGCGAAGGATGAGAATACCACCATGAGGAGGTGGAAAGCGTATTCGATTGAGAAAATCTGTATCACGCGTAATCAACGTCATCTGCTGACGCCGAAGATAGGTAAAAACGGCAGTGTCCGGTTGGGAACGTAGCCCTGCGTCCTGCACCGTAATGGCAGCATATCCCGCCGTTTGTAGGGCGAAGAGGACCTGTCTTGGAACGTTCTCATCGAGCAAAAACGACAATGGACGATGTGTCTTCATGCCTGCGTTACTTTCCTTGGCTATTCTCCAGAGCGTCGGCATATCCCTTCACGTACTGTACTTGCTCTTGTGACAGGCGTTGGACTGCTTGCACTTGGGATGGCTGGAGTGCGTACTCTCGACAAATTTCTTCGAGAGGCATGTGACTTTCAAGGTGATCAATAATGACATCTACAAAGACACGCGTCCCTTGAATGACTGGGCGCCCGCTGTTAATACCAGGATCTTGCACGACTCCAAGGGAGAGCGAGCGAATGTGTTGAAGTGCCATACATATTCTCCTTTATTCTTCTTTCGTTATCGTTTCATGTGTTGAACCCTGAGCGATTGGCAAACCATTTCCCATCTCTTGCTCTGATCCTGCCTGAATTTTCGCAAGCTGTGGTACCGCGCGGCCTGACATTGTGCCTTTATTCTCCCAGCTCCTCAAGCGTAAGATCAATGATCGGCATTCTGAGAGGTCCTGGTGTCATTCCGTGCAGCAGGAGCAACGCTCGTGTCGCTCGGAGTCGCACCTGGGGAAAGGGATCCGACCCAGAGAGTTCTTGCAAAGCGAGATAGAGCGAGGAGGGCACACGCTCGCCCATGAAACTCAATGTCTCCAAGGCCGCACATCGCACATAGAACGTCGAATCAGTGAGGGCTGCGGCGACAGGCTCAACAGGAATGCGTAAAGGGATTTTCCCCAAAGCGTCCAAGATATTTTCGCGCACCGGAGGATACTCGTCATTCAGCGACTGGAGAAGCGGTTCAAGTGGAATCTGGTCTCCAAACCGTTCCAGAAGAGAAATACATCCATACGAAGCCGCAGCGCGTACTTCTGGATCGGGATCGCCTAGGGCTGCAACGATTGGTTCCAAAGGGGTGCGTTGCTCTGTCGCCAGCAGGGTTTTGATCGCTGCTTCACGCACGTACTTCGCCTCGTGCGTACAGTAAGGCAACACCATCTCAAGTGGAAGCGTCTCACAGGGTCGCTCACGCAGCACCTCTAATGTTGCCGCACAGACCGCTGGTTCAGGGTCGGCAAGCAGTGTCAAGAGCAGCTCGTCGGAAACCCGTTCCCCCCAGAGGCTCAGGTCCCCAGTCAATGTCTCACGCAACCAGGGATGTTCTTCGGGAATTTGGAGCACCCGCAAGATGAGGTCAAGTCCAACTTCTGCTTTCACCACGGAGAGTGTATGAGCGACCTGCATGCGGAGAAAGACGGAGGTCTCCTGATCGGCGAGGATCGCCAGCAACGCATCAACAGGCAACGGTTTCTTGATCTCACACATGAGGCTCAGCAGCAACGACTGCTCCTGGTCATGAGAGGTCGAGTTGAGTCGATCCAGCAAAAATTGAGGCTCAACCAGGTCCAGGTACCCGTCCTTCCGCACATCATGGAGCGCATCAAGACGACGCTGAGGATCCGCCGACTGGCACTCCTGAAGCACATGCAGATAGAACCAATCGTTCGTTCGCATGCGTCTCTCCTTCTCTGCATCTCACACCCCCTCTTCCAATCACCGTTCTGCTCATAGTGTACCATAGGTTCCTGCCAGGATGAGGAAGACTCACTGCCCTCCTGTCTTGCTCGATCCACGGTCACAGGGCGCGCCAGGCGCAACGACTGTGACCCTTGTATCATGTCACGTTTGGAGGTCGTCGGCACGTCCTCTTGGAGAGAGGGACATACGCTGCCAACTTCTCCCTTCATCCTAGATGGATGGTCGATCTTGCAGGTCGCGCCAATAGAAGTCCAATTCGCGCCGTCGCTGCTCGATCCCCATGCGGTCCTGCGGGCTGGCATGCAGTAGCGCGTTCTCAATAGCAGTACAGAGCGATAGATATTCCTGGCTTGACAACGCTTTCGCAAGTCCGAACATAGCAATACTGTGGTCACAGGCGAGAAAGCGCACGTAGAGCTGTCGTTGTAGGCGAGCCTCTTCCACCGTCGGCATCGGCGAGGCAACTGTGTGCGAGGATGGCAGCGAGGCAACGCACAGCGTCACCATTTCCTGAAGCAGTACATACTTCTGGTTCCACTGTGCATCTTCATCCGGGTCAGACGACACCATCTCCGCGCTTACATGGGTCATGCCTTGAGGTACCATATACGGTACAGGTGCAATGCGAAGATAGCCCAGTGGGCCGAGGTCTTGATGTGAGAAGTGATAGAGGACCGTCCCGTTGGCAAGCTGTTCTTGTGTCGTCTCGATGCCCGGTGGGACACTCGCCGCGAGCTGCTCTCGCCGACGTTGCAGGTCTAACAGATGATCCAGGTGCGCGAGTGCCGCTTTGTCGTCCTGCGTCAGACGGCTACGGCTTCTCGAAGGAGACGTTCGTGTCGTTCCCGATGATGCCTTGCGCTTCCCTGATGGCTGTTTCTTGTTCATACAGTGTCCTTCCTGATAATCCATTCACCTCTTGTGCTAGTAACCTGTCTGCTCTCTACAACGAGGCTGAGTGCAGGGATGTACTACAGTAGACCGAATGGATAGCAGAAGCAGGAGGGACGATGTTTCATGGAGGAGTCTACACGCTGGTTGATACACCGCAAAGTACCTGTTATACTTTCTGGGGCAACGTCTAAAAATAGATATGATGAGCAGACAGGAACAAAGAACAATGAATGCAGACGCTGAACTTCCTGAAGCGGAATCTTCAGAAGACGAAACGTTAGCACGACATACAAGGATGGCAGAGGTATTAGGTGGTGAGCGTAGAATGGGCTGGGCTGACTGGAAGGACATGTCAATCTACGAATCAACATGCCTCACAGCAGATGGGCAGCGCGTTTCTCTCTGGGCGGTGGATGTCCTTCAACGTGTTCTGAAAGATGATTTTCTCTCGCGAGTCGAGGATTGGCAGAAACGCATGCAGGAAAAAAATCCTGATGTGAAGCTAGAAATGCATCCCATCTTCTCCCTCGGCTTTTGGCCTGCAAATGATGTCCCTTGGGTCTATGCGAATCTCATCCGACTGGCAGCCAACATACAGCTCTTCATCCTTGAGAATAAGTCTCATCCCAACAAAGTGAGAGATGTAGTGAAGGCGTTACATGACAACTTGGAACCGATTAGTTGGGTGAGTGCGTTGCTCCAACTTGAGGTGGCCGGTCTTGGACGAAAAGCTGGGTGGCAGGTCCAATTCGAGCCCCAGTATCTCACAGGCAAGAAGTCCGATGTTCGCCTGACTAACGGTCCGACTCACCTCCTCGTGGAAACGACATTGATGCGTCGGTCTGTTCAGGAGCGCAAAGCTCTCGCCTTCTTTGACCGTTTAGCGTGGCACTTGGACCAACTGGGATGGCAGTATGATGTACGCATTTCCGGTTCCTTGAAAGGTGCTTCATCAGAGAATGCTGAAGCAGTAGTCCAGTGGCTCCAAGCTATTGAGGAAGTCGCACGTGCGACTTCCCATGATGGTCAAGTTCGGCTCGTTCCAGGTCCCGCTGAGATGCACGTCGAGGTTTTCCGTCCTACAGAGGCAACGGTCGGCGAGCCGTGGGGAGTAGAAGGCGATCCGATTGAGACCTATCCGTTGAATCGATTGTTAACCCTTTTGCAAGATAAAAACAGTCAAGCCGAAGGGAGCGTTACACCCGTATGGGTTCGTCTCAATGAAACTGCTGGTCTTTGGCAATGTACCCGGTTCCAGGGGATGACACTGACACAAATGCTCACGTTTCTCACCGATTTTCTTCAAGAGAATTTTCTCTCATTATTCCCGAACTTGGCAGGAGTTATTCTCTCGACAGGAGCATTATGGGCTGGTGGTGCTCCCCTCGATGCGCTTGGGGAGAGAGCTACGTACAATGGGAGCATTGCACTACGCAACTCAGTTCCTGTAGATCATTGCAGAGAAACGATCATCATCCCACGACCAGAAGTGCCGAATAGTGATGCGGAGGTGTTCGCAGACTGGTATATTCATGAGGATACCTGGTTAGACTGGGCACTGAATGAATTAGGGCATCCCTCGTTCAACGCGCTGAGCCAGGAACCCTTAACGGAGAACGGTCTATAAATGCTTTTAATGCGTTACACCCATTCCGAAACGAAACGTGATCCTATACGAAGCGCAAGAGGGAGGCACACTCCGCGACGATGCTGTAGGCGAGCGGGTTTCTCGCGCGATCCGAAGCGAAGGGTCTTGGAGGCTGGTGGTAGGCTCGAAACAGAGACACGACTGGCCGAAGGCGAGGATGGCAGCATCGGTCGGGTCGGTTGGTCGGGTCGGCGTGAAGTGTCACCCCACCTGCTGGAAAGACAAGCCCAGCGAGTCGGTGCAAAATAAGGGAAAATATCCAAGGTCGTCGTAAGAGAAAAAAATATCCTCCCTGAGAGGATCAGAACATGTTGCGCTATTTGCCTGTTATCGCTCTTCTTCCTCTTGCAGCGTCGGTGGCATGCACTGTGAACAAGGAGTATAAGGAAGTTGGTGTTGCTCACAGTAATCCGCCAGTGCTTGATGCTGCATCGGGGTGATCCACCATTCCTGTTTATTGCGGATGGCGGGTGCTTCACGTTGATACACGGCTAGCTCAATCTCATGAGCCATATACAGCTTTTTCACTTCTGAAAGGTTGGTTGCATGTCTCTGGGCGAAGTCTACTAGGCGCATCGTTCCTGATGGGAAGCCTCGTTTCACTCCTGGTTCACCACGCTTCTTTTCCTGGTGCGTGCTTAGGTGTGTCAGCAGGTGTGTCAGGACCAATGACTGGTCCACGCTCTCTCCGTCTGTTGGCAGCATCTGTGTGAACACCTGCCTCTGTGTGAGTATGGTCGCTTCGAGATGGTTCACCGTCGTCAGCAGTTCTTGATACTGTTGCTCCTGGACGGCCCGATCACGTTCCAGTGCCTCAATGCGCTCGAGCAGCAGCTCGATCTGGTGATGCAGCGATGGAACGACTCCGCCTTTCTCCTGAACGATCTGCTCAACCTCCTCAAGGTCCAGTCGTACAAAACCAGATGTATCGCGCATGATATGATGAAACTTCTTTTTGTGGTCGTCCGTTTCCTCGATCCAGCGACGTATGGTTCGTTCTGACACCCCAAGACGCTCTACAGCATCCTGAACCGTCACATAGCGTTTCATCGGTGGTGGAATGGGTTTCTGTAGTGCCATGTAGTACCTCCTTCGTTCTTCTCTCTTGCGGCGTGGGTGGTTCACCCTACCGACTTCTTTGTTTCCATCGCCCTTCTTCTGCCCATAGCAATGCTCGGTCACATGAGCATCCTAAAGGTAATGATGATGAGGGCAATGAGGGCGTCACAACAGACACAAGAAAACCGGGGACTGCTTCCTCTCAGGAAACGCTCCTCGGCGGTATGGATCATAGGAGAGCTTCTCTCTCTACTCCTACTTACCTTCTATTATACACGATATGTGGCGATTTGTCAAGTGGTCTAGCCCGTCAACTCGCTCTACAAGCGGCTTCACTCGACTCGTTCGTCCGAAAGGGGGTTGGAGAAGGAGAAATACTCCATTGCCCCAAAAAAAAACGACTTTTTTGTCGCTCAAAAAGTGACATGATGTGTCCGTGTTCCGGGTGTTCCCTCTCTTGTTGCCCTGACATGATCTGTCCAAGAACAAGAGGCGTAGCGTGGTGTTTTCTGGCATGACATGCCTCACGCACCTCTCCGTCTGCTCTGCATCTCATGACATGACGTGCCTCTCTGAGAGGGAAGCACCGACCACAGATGCGTGCCTCGCGGTCGTGCGGTACCAGAAAGGTGTCATGACCTGTGTCATGAACAGACGTGTTGTTCTTCTCGTGTGGCTGTACAAGCGGTGTGTGTGCATCATGACGTGCCTGTCTTTTCTGTCATGAGGTGCTGTCGAGGAAGCGGTTTCTTGTTCACACGGTCATGATCTGTCCGCTCAGCAGAAGCCCGTCGAAAGAGCTGCATGTCATGAGGTGTCAGCATTCATGCAGTGGAAGCGTCGCATATCTGTCATGATCTGTCATACCTCTTGCTGTTCTCCCACCTCCTTCTTTGTCATGACATGCCTGAAAAAGAGAGTGGAAGAGGCTCAGTTCTACTCTTGCTGTCAGAATATGCTTGTAAGTGTGTTATAGTACAGTCCTCACCTGCTTCTTCCTGGATAACACCAGAAGAGCACTGTCCAACGCTGGGACCTTTCAGCGAGCCTTGGGGTGTTGTGGCTTGACAATGCCTTCGGGAATCGTTCACCTGGTTTGTGGTTCAAGCAGGGCTGCGTGGCATGCTACGTAGAACTCTCCCGCGCTTCGGCGAGGATCAAGCAGGGCATCCTTCAGTGGATGAACTCACCACAACGAACGCGATCAGCCTTGGATCGTTCACTGTCGCGAGACAAGCGGACATGAATGAGGGGTGTGGCTCACCTGACGAGCGTGGTCTGGTTCACCAGAACGAACTGGTTCGCAGAGCACCTGGCTCCTGTCTGAATACCTCAGCAGTCTCTGAGATGCCGTTCCAATGTGACCGTCGATCTTGTAGATGCGCGAACAATGCAGTGCGTGCTTGCCGATGGTGAGAGTCCAAAGGCAAGAGTGGAAAGCGTTCGTGGAGTGTGTCTCGCCGATGCCTTTTGTGTTACTGTGGTCGGATTTTTCCGCCGCATAAACAGAAAAGGGAATGGATTCAGCAGTCTCGGAGCGCACTGAGACATTCCGGCGTCGTCTAGCTTCGTACATGATTTAACATGGCTATTGTCCTAATAGAGCGCGTCACCACTCACACGAAAGGCAGGGACAGACAGACGGGCAACCGCAAAGGCATCATCTATGCAGCACTCGAACGCCTCGATGCCAAAATGAGCATCGGCGAGAGTCGCTATGCCGCCAAGAAAGCACGCCGCGAGGCTGGCGAGAAAATCTGGGCCTATTCTGATGAGAAGTTGCATTCACACGGCAGCCGCAACACCTACCAACAACACGTCCTGGCCTTTATCCAGTGGGCCAGGGCCAATCATGGTGTGCGTCGCCTGGATGTCCTCGACGAGCGGGCCAACGAGTTAGCAACCGAATATCTCAACGAACGGCTGGATACCGCCAAGAGTCCCGATACGCTGCTAGCAGAGCGGTCGGCCTTGCGCCACTTCTTTGAGCAACGAGACCTGGCCGAACGTGTCGCCATTCCTGAGCGCAAACGCGAGAACATCACACGCTCCCGCAAGCCCACCGTGCGTTCACGCGAATTCCAACCTGCCCACTGGCAACCCCTCATTCGCTTCCTAGATGCCACCGGACTGCGCGATGCCGAGGTCAAACAACTCCAGATCGAGGATATTCTCGCCATCGGCCCGGAAACGGGTGGGCCAGAAGTGACCGTGAAGAGAGGGCATGGCAAAGGAGGGCGTCCACGTCAGGTGCCTGTGTTACCAGGGCATGAAGCCGAGGTGCTGGCACTCTGTGTGGGGCGCGAACCGCAAGAGGTGGTGTTCCCACGCGTCCCCTCACGCGTGCATGCCCAAGCGCATCGTCGTAGCTATGCCCAGGCGTACTATATCCATCTCTCGGGCCGCGCCCTGCCACCGACGCACGGACGCTTAAAGCGGTCTGAGTACGACGAGCCTGCTGTCCTCAAGGTGAGTCGGGCTTTGAGCCACAACCGCAAGGATATTGTGTTACGCAACTACCTGCGCTAACTCGGTCACAGGCACACCGATTCCTGGGTCTAGGAATGCCCAAGACGTTCTCTGGAGAGACAGGAGGATGTCGCTCTTCCCTGAAACACCCAGCATGTTCCTGAATGCTTCCGGTACGTCCTCGACGATGCAAAAGCGTTCAAGACCATTCTTCATCATGATGGGAAGTCGGTGCAAAGACAGAACCCTCCACGATCACTACACATCGTCGAGGAAGTAGGTGTCTTGCTCACGACCTACTTGGACATACAAGGATATCCATGAACACTCCATACCATGCTTACACACCACGTCCAGACCCGCGACCAGCAATGGAGCAGGCACTTGAACGTGCCATCGAACTCTCGCCTGGCACGAAAACCTTTCCGATCACCGATGGTATTCTGGTCTCGGAGTACCACCGCCGCTAAAAGATCTATTCATCAAGTAAGTGTGCCGAGGATGGGTTTCCCCTTTCCAGAAGACCCATCGTGAGTTCTGGTGCGATACCCCTATAGTTTAGGAATTGAATGACAACATCTTGAAGTGTTGTGGCCCACTGAGATAAAGCTGCTACATCTTCGGTTGGAATGACTGTGAGGGAAATGGCAAGATAAAGGCGAAGATATCCAAGTGCCGGATTAGAAGTGATTGTGTGTCCTGCTTCCAATTGTATTGTTCCCAGAATAGCCCCTGAATCAATGCTGATTGGAAGCATTGAGGTTTCGCGTCCCTCTTTTTGCAACTGTTGCCGAAGCAGAGGGAGAAGGAACCCATTGAACATTCCCACTATTACTGGTGCAAATCTGGGTATCATGTGTCCTGCTTCTTCATATTTCCCTAGCAGTATGGAACTCTCAATCGTTTCTAATCGCCGCTGCAAGACAGGGAACGAGATGAACTGCTGAAGTTTTTTCATGCTCTCAGAGGCATTGGGGTCATCGGGAGAGATGACACCAAACAGAGCTCCTATGCAGGCGGTAAAGGGTTCAAATACTACGTCCGGCATATCAGGCATCTTTCGTCTCATATGGTTGTTCAAACGCTTACGCTTCTCTTCTTGTGAATGGTCCTGAGTAAGATACGTTTGTCGTGTGGTCATAAGATGCGTAAACATTGCTAAAGCATCGAGGAGAACGAGGCGCAAGCGAGGGATTGATGGTGCATAGCCAGTTGCCGTCAGGATCATAGCTGTATGCTGGAATGATCGATGGTCGCTGGCGAGTGTGCGTCCAATAAGCACCACCTGTGGCAAACATTCTGTTTTCCAAAGCCATTCAGTACCCATCCCTCGTCCTCGCCCGTGTCGTCGCCTAAGCGCATCAGGAATGAGACCTTCCCGCACCCAGCGACCAAGTTGCGTTACGCTCACGTTGACACCTTCATTAGCACATGCCTCAATGAGTTGTTCTGTGGTCATTTCTCTTGTCGTTGGTAAATAGGATGTATTCATAGGTCTATTGTAGTTCAAAGAACAGTTACAAGTCAACGCGTTGTCAAAGGTTGATAGCTAACTTACAAGTCGATGTGAAATAAAGGGTTTATGTAATTATTTCTCTTGTAATACAAGCCCAGGCAAGGTATACTAGTGAACGTGTAGTAAACTTTATTGCACTTTAAACAAAGGTTGTGTCAAATACAACCGTTCATGGAAAGTTAAACATATGACTACAGCAGACAGACGTGCTGGTCCCCGACAGGGCCCATATGTCAGCGATGGGAAATTGCCGAGGACTCGTAATGACAACGGAACGTGGCGAAAGAAGCGTTCGGATGCTGGCAAGCAACGCTCTACTGGTGCCATGAAACGCTCTAGCACTACGTTGAAAGGAGGGAAATAGTGATGAACGCAGTAAAAAGCGTCCTCAAGCTTGTAGCAACACTCGGTACCGGTGCTGGAATTTTGCTCGCAATTTTGAAATTTTTGAACCTGTAACGTCACTCATTGACCAAGAGAGACGGCAAGCATAAGGGAAGAGGCCCACAGAGTCCTTTGAAACAGTGTTTCTCCTTTATGCTTGCCGTTTCCTTTCACAGTGCATCACTCTTTTCCAATACCAGAATGCTGATGCAGATTCACCATTGGAAGAGTGTGATGTTCAGAGGAATGCAAGAATTGGCGAGTCGTGCGAAGCCCTACCCTCTCATACAACGATGCCCAGAACGCGGAAGGTCCCTGTTCCAAGCATTGTTGTAGAAGTTGTGAGCGTTTTCTATTTTTTGCTCTTAACATAGTATGTGATTAAAAAGGTATTGGTGGATAATCGGTGTCCAGGCCGAGCGAGACCGTATAGGTACGCTTGTTCTCGCGCCACCGATACTTCGCATACGGGCCGTGTTCGGTGAAATCGAAGATGTACGGCACCAGTTCGCGTGGGATAGATGGCTCACCATCCTGGCGGAAGAATCGTGCCACATCGGGATGCACCTCGCGCTCCACGCTTTTCGGGACCGCGATGGTGCGCTTCTGCTCTCGGCGCAACGCCCGCAGAAACGTCCCAACCTCTTGTTTGAGCCGACGTTTGGTGACGGGGTAGAGCTACGTAAGGTGTCACCAGCCGCAAAGTAGCGGGCATTACCTGAAATAGTGATGATCTTCGTTTTTCCTTGGAAAGAACCTGCGTCCATTTGGCCTATCAAGGCGAAATAGTGTTGTGCCAAGCAGCCTTTTTCGCTATACTTTTACTGAAATTCTTCGTTCCGATACCACCAATTTGTGGAACGAGCAAATCCATGGACTTAAAAGGAGGTATGATAAAATCTAGTTATGAAACGACAATGGGAGAATGAAGAGTTACTCGAGCATTGGATACTTGGTCCATGGGATATTGCTCAAGTGGGCAACAAGACGGGGGCAACACGCCTAGGATTTGCCGTGTTGCTGAAATTTTTTCAGCGCGAGGGACGCTTCCCTTTCTTCAAAAATGAAATTCCTGGCATTGTCGTCTCCTTTGTTGCAACACAGGTGGGTGTTGCTCCAGAAGACTATCTCCAGTATACCTGGCAAGGCCGCACCGTCGAATACCATCGCGCTCTGATCCGCAAGGCCCTCGGTTTCAGGGAATCTAGAGAGGTCGATGCCGAACAGATGCAACAGTGGCTCATTGCTGAGATACTACCGCAAGAGCACCAGGAAGAGCGCCTGCGGGAACATGCCTACGTATGGTTCAAACAACAGTACCTGGAAGCTCCTACCCCAGACCGCCTCACTCGTTTGATCCGTTCTGCTCTGCACACCTTTGAGCAACAGGTGTATGATGCAACACTCGCCCTTCTCCCTGAATCGACTCGAGCGGCTCTAGAAGCGCTCCTCTCAACCGAGATAGCTCCATTACAGGAAACCAGGAACGAGGAGCAATTGAGAGAGCAAGGAATACATGAGGAACCTGTTGCTCAAGACATGCACAAGGCTGAGCACCACATGACCAATCCACTGCTGCATCTCCGCCAAGACCCTGGTCAGGTAGGACTGGCAACCATGCTGGAAGAGATGGCAAAGCTGCGGCTCATTCGGGAACTCAAGCTGCCTGACAATCTGTTTGCTGGCATCGCACGCAACGTCCTCTTGGTGTATCGGAATCGTGCAAGTGTTGAAGAACCCTCTCGCTTGCGTTCGCATCCTACTGCCACACGCCTCACCTTACTCTGCGCTCTTTGTTTTATGCGAGCGCAGGAAATTACTGATGGATTAGTTGATCTGCTCATTCAACTCGTTCACAAAATCGATGTGCGAGCCGAGAAGCGAGTCGAAGCGGAGTACCTGAATGAGTTCAAGCGCGTCTCGAATAAAGAAGGCATCCTGTACCAGATTGCAGAAGCCGCACTTGACCATCCCGATGAACTCGTACGCGAGGTCGTGTTCCCAGTTGCGAGTGAAAAGCTCTTGCGTGATGTGATCAAAGAATACAAAGCCAAAAGCCCGGCATTCCGTAAGCAGGTCCATACTATCATTCGCACGTCCTACAGCCATCACTATCGCCGAATGGTTCCCCAGCTGCTCGATATCCTTGCGTTCAAGTCCAATAACGAGTTGTTTCGCCCCGTAATTCGCGCACTGCAACTCGTCAAGGACTACGTGAGCAGTCCCCGACAGTATTATCCTGAGCAGGAAATCATCCCTGTCAAAGACGTTGTTGCTGCTAAGTGGCAGGAGTTTGTCGTGGAGAAAGACGACGAGGGAGCAGAAAAAGTCAATCGGCTCAACTATGAAGTCTGTGTGTTGCAGGCCCTGCGGGAGAAAGTGCGAGTGAGAGAGATCTGGGTTGAGGGAGCCAATCGCTATCGCAATCCGGACAACGACCTCCCGACCGATTTCAGCCAGAAGCGAGATGCGTATTATGAGGCTCTGCACCAACCCACGTCAGCAGAGCAGTTTATTGAGCACCTCAAAGAAGACATGCGGCGGGCACTCAGTTCACTCAATGGGGCCATGCCTCGCATCAGCAACAAGGTGAAGCTCTTGCCCAATCGTAAAAAGCCGATTTGCCTCTCACCACTCGAACCTCAACCCGAACCCCGCAATTTGTTACGCCTCAAGCAGGAAGTTGGCACTCGCTGGGGGATGACGAGTCTCCTCGATATGCTCAAAGAAACGGCTCTCCGCACCCATTTTCCCGATCTGCTGACCTCGGTCGCCAGCCGGGAACGCCTTCCTCGTGATGTGCTGCACCGACGGCTCTTGCTCTGTCTCTATGGTTTGGGAACCAATACTGGGTTGAAACGCCTCCCCAGTGCTGACCCTGGAACAACCTATTCTGACCTACGGTATGCACGTAGTCGCTATATTCACAAGGAGCAACTCCGTCATGCGATTGCCCATGTCGCCAACGCGATTTTTGCTGCACGGATGGAGACGATCTGGGGAGAAGGAACCACGGCATGCGCTTCTGATTCAAAAAAGTTCGGGGCCTGGAACCAGAATTTGCTGACCGAATGGCATATTCGCTATCGGGGGCCTGGCATTATGATTTACTGGCATGTTGAGAGGAAGTCTACGTGCATCTACTCCCAGCTCAAAAGTTGCTCCTCTTCCGAGGTCGCGGCAATGGTGGAAGGGTTACTGCGCCATTGCACGAGTGCAGACATTCAGAAGAGCTACGTCGATACACATGGACAAAGTGAGGTGGCCTTCGCATTCTGCCACATACTGGGTTTCCGCTTGCTTCCCCGACTCAAAAATATTGCGTCTCAGAAGCTGTATCGGCCAGAAGCAGGAAATCCCTCGGACTACGAGCATCTTCAGCCCATTCTGACCAAAACGATCAACTGGGACCTCATTCGGAATCAGTATGACGAGATGGTCAAGTACGCGACGGCTTTACGTCTTGGCACGGCGGAAACAGAAGCGATCTTACAGCGTTTTACACGCAATAACCTTCAGCACCCCACGTACCAAGCCCTTGCAGAGCTTGGGCGTGCGATCAAGACAATCTTCCTGTGTCAGTACCTTGAATCAGAGGAATTGCGACGGGAGATTCATGAAGGCTTAAACGTGATAGAAAACTGGAACTCGGCCAACTCGTTTATTCACTACGGAAAGGGAGGCGAGTTCACGTCTAACCGCTTAGATGATCAAGAAATTTCTATGCTTGCCTTACATTTGTTACAGATCAGCATGGTCTATATCAATACGTTGATGGTCCAGGAAGTGCTCAAAGATGGCGAATGGCTCAAGCGGCTGACGAAAGAAGATTATCGGGGCCTCACTCCGCTCTTCTACAGTCATGTCGAGCCTTATGGTATGCTCCAATTAGACATGACCAAGCGGCTCGCGCTGGCCTGATGAGAAGAGATCACGTAGGTAGCAGAGGTAATGACCAACTGGGCTTCACCGAAGAAAAAGACCAGGGAACGAGCAAACTCCCCCTAACGGACCCAGGACTGAGAGACGTGCCAAAAGAGGAGAGGAGGGAAACAGAGAGAAGCATCACCTCCTCTTCTCCTTGCAGCTCTACAACCACGTTATTTTGTACAGTTCCTTCGAGCGTACCATTTCTTATGAAGCATATTTCTCGTTCTCATTATATGAAGCAAGCCAAACTCTCTTCATATCTAGGAAGGATTTGTGATGTTTGAACTCCTGAAAATGTGGGTGCTGGTCGAGGTGTTAGGACTGCTCTGCCTGCCTCTCACCACGACAGTATTCCATAATCTCCCTGATCGGGGTTGGGCCTTTAGTAAGGCAATGGGAGTGACCGTCTTCACGTTCATGGTCTGGTTGCCACTCATGTACTTTCATACACTCCCCTATAGTCAACCATTTTTATTTGGCGTAGCATTGCTCTACATAGCGATCAGCATTGTAGGCTTCTGGCGTACCCGTCGCTCGGTGACACAGGTTATCCGTCGCAATATCACGTATGTCATCGTCGTCGAACTCATTTTCTTAGGTATGGTGTTTCTGCTGGGAACGTTGCGCCAATTTCGACCTGATATTCGTTCGTGGGAAACCTTCATGGATGAGGGCATCATTGCAGGTATCATGCGTAGCCCTCATCTGCCACCGAACGATGTCTGGTACTCGGGGTATACTATGAACTACTATTATTACGCTCATTTTACAATGGCAACGTTGGGGAAGGTGATCGGCCAAGCTCCGTCAATCGTCTTTAATACTGGTATCAGTACCTTGTTTGGCCTCACCGCACTCAATCTCTTCGGTGTGTCCAGCAATATTGTTGCCTGGGCGAGACACGCTCGTACTCACACGAAGATGAGTACTTATGCAGCGATCAATCCTGAGAACAGAGCTTCAACAGAACCAGCCAGCCAAAGCTATCCCATTCTGCGTGGTGCAATTCCGTTTGGCTGTTGCTCTCTGGTCATAGGCGTTCTCTTTGGGAATCTTGCCTCGGCGCAGCAATGGTGGATGGATACGTCGAACGATTTGGGATATTATCAATGGTTCTCCCCCTCGCGTGTGATTCCTCTCACGATTAACGAGTTTCCGGCCTTTAGCTTTTTGCTCTCCGACTTCCATGCCCACGTGCTGACGCTAGCGTTCACCATTTTAGCGATTGGCGTGGCCTTCAATCTGTTGTTAGAACATGACGGAGTCGCAATGCATGCATTTGGTCATGGCTGGCAGATTCCTTGCACTCTCATTGTCAGCGCATTGATCCTCGGACAACTTTTTGTCATGAACGGCTGGGACCTTCCGACCTACCTCGGTCTCGCACTGGTCGCTATTGCCCTTCAGCAATGGCTTTCTTATGGACAGATATTCCAGTGGATGTACGTAGTCGATGTTGCACTGTCCTGGGTCAGCCTGATCGCCCCTACCTTCCTGCTATTCCTCCCCTTTTACGCTAGCTATATCGTACCGACAGGTGGGATTGGCATCGTGAAACCAGCTGACCGTTCTGCGTTCAATCTCGAACTCTCTATCTATGGCTTCTTCCTTTTCGTCTTCGTCTCGCTCCTTGTGATGAGTGTGTTGCGGCGCCCGCTTTTGACCGTTGTCAATAAAGGTGCGTTCAAGCCTCTCGTTAGCCTTCTCGTAGTGCTCTTGCTCAATGGGATGATTCTCTTGCTCTTGCACAATAGCCTCACCTTTGTGGTGATGGGCGATATTGCGCTTGCGGGCGTTGTCCTTGTGCTCTCCCACAAGCAAGATCATGCTCTCGCGTTTACCTTACTCGTAGGCACAGTAGCATTTACTCTCGTGGCGGTCTGTGAAGTCGTATATCTGCGTGATCTCTTCGAGAACAGCGATCCACGCATGAATACCGTCTTCAAGTTCTATTTTCAAGCCTGGGTCCTCCTCTCGGTGGCTTGTGGGAGCGGATTCTTCTTTCTCTTCGACTTTTTCCGACAAACTGGCAGCAGACAAAAGAGATGGAATGTCCGTGTCCCTAGAGGAATCAGTGTTATTTGGACAGCGTGCTTAGCAGCATTGGTGATTGCTTCCTTGGTCTATCCCCTTATAGCACCAGCAGCACGTCTTTCGACCTACGATACTCAGACACACAAAATAGCAATGCAACCGACATGGAGTCTGGACGGCATGACGTACCTGAAAACCTGCCATCCGCCTGATATCTACCCGGACCAAGATAGCGATTCTGTGCCGTTCTGTCTTACCGATGTTACTCACGACTACGATGCGATTCGATGGATCAACGCGAACATTCAAGGCGATCCCATTCTAGTTGAGGCTGCCGATGCTTCTTCCGAGGATTATAGCCTCTATGCGCTTGTCTCCTCATTTACTGGCCTGCCGACTCTCATGGGGTGGCCCGGCCATGAGATACAGTGGCGTAACGGCTGGCTACAAGATGCGGCGAACAGTTATAGCTTCAATCGCCGACTCAGCGATATCGACATAATCTACACGAGTGACAACCCACAGGTTGTTCTAAATATGATGAACGAGTATCATGCACAATACCTCTATGTTGGCTCCATCGAATACGCGAAGTATGAAAAACTCCCATCGCATGTAAATCTCACGCGCTTCGCACGGTTCATGCAGACTGTCTATAACAAAGATGGAGTCGCGATCTACAAAATGAAATAATGTGTACAGGGTTTCCACGTTGAGGAAAGTGCAGCAGAGTTGCAAGAAACACGGTCCCATACTGATATGCGAAGGAGATCCAAGACAGAGGAGAAATTTGCATTTCTCCTCTGTCTTCATTGTACATGTATCTCAGCTTTAGACAATATATACCTGATACCTGTACTAACTGCTACTTTGCGGCTGAATAGTCTGTAAGCAAATGACAAAAACGAATGTGCTCACTGTTAGAGGAGGTAGGAATCACATAGCGGATCTCTACGTCCTCCATCGTGACGACCACGCGATCAATGAGCAACTCTACCAGTTGCCGTTTCTGCTCAAAGGTGGCCTGAGAGAGGCCACGACTGACTCGCTGACAAAACTCAGTGATTGAACTCGTAAGACTTGCCACCTCCATCTGTTGTTGCACACTTGCTTCGATCTGACGCGCCTGGTTGTCCAGGGCTTCCAGTCGCTGCTCTAGGTCTTGGCGTCGTCGCTTGTACTCAGCAAGAGGAAGCACCCCAGCCATGTAGGCTTCTGTCAACCTCTCCAACTGTCCTCTCAGACTCATTTGCGCCTTACGACTTTGTGTCCTTCGTGCTTGCAGCTCTTGAGGGAGCCACTCGCCACTCTGCGCTCGTTGTAACGCCTGCTCAATGATTCCTGGATTGCTGAGCACCTCACAAACGTCTTGCCAAATGAGTTCGTCCAGTTGATCGGCTGGAATATGGCGACTATGACAGGTTTGGTCGCGGCATGATTGGATCGCTCCCAGTTTTCCACGACAGAAGTAGTAGGCGTGCGTCTTCGAGGATCGCCCGTTGCACGAGAGACCACACTGCCCACAACTGAGCATGGCACGTAGCAAGTACTCATGGGAGGTATTATTGCGCTTAGCAAACGATTGGTTGTGTGCCAGTTTCGCTTGCACCATCTCGAACTGCTCCTTCGTAACAATAGCTGGAATCTGTCCCACCTCGATCCATTCCTCACATGGTATCTGCTGTGAGCTGTTGCGACAGCCAATGGATTGCAGTGGTGAAAGGCGTTTGCGCTTGGGCACTGCACGTTCTCGTCCTGCATACACGGTACCTGTGTAGGCTGGATTGGTCAAAATCCCTCGCACCGTCATCAAACTCCACCGCGACTTGCCACTTGGATTGGGAATGCCTAACTGCATCACCTGCTTCACCACCCCAGCTAGGCTCTGTCCTTCTATTAAGTAGAGGGCGAACATCTCCGCCACACAAACGGCTTCAGCCTCCTCTCGTCGTACTCCTGTTGGATCACGAGGCCGATCAGGATTGAGCCGATAGCCATAAGGTGGACGACTCCACGGAAGCAGCGTCCCAGCTCGGAACTTTTGCTGCCGACCACGACGCATCCGATCAGCGATCAAGGTTCGTTCGTACTCTGCGACGGCCCCTCGGATTTGCAAGAGCAACTGATCATGCGGGTCCTGGCTCATCGGGCGCTCCACAAACGTAACAGAGCAGACACTCTTCTCCAGTTCTTCCAACAAGAGCATTTGATGCACATACTTGCGTGCCAGCCGATCAGGGGCGGTGAGCAGCACCACATCAAATGCAGCACGCGCTATTTGATCACGCAAACGATCCAGCCCAGGACGCTTCAAGCTGGCTCCACTGTAGCCATCATCCCGAAAAATCTGCACCTCCTGCCACTGCCATCCCTGGGACTGACAATGCATCTGTAGCCTCTCCAATTGCTGCTCGATGGTTTGTGTCTGCACTTGCCGATGCCCCGACACTCGAACATAGACTGCTATTCTCATCTGATCCCTCCTGTCTGGCGAACTCCTCTTCTTGAGGAGTGCTCCATCGCAGAAGGCACTGGTAGGCTCTATCCCAGCGGTGCAGAGCTTCCATCTGCTCCACTGGCTGACGGCGGCAGGTCCATTGGCGTTGCTTCATTGCTCCCTCCACGATGTCGAAGCGTTGACTCATCTCTATCGCAAGGATACGACAAGCTGGCAACAGCATTGGCTTGAGAACGCCGTGCCAGTCGCCAATGGGAAAGATGGAGCCGAACGTGGCGGCTCAGACAGAATTTGTCATTTGTGATTGTACCATTTGGTGACACCTTACGTAACACTACCCCGTGACGTAGAACACCTCGAACCACCCATTGCCTGCTACAAGCTTGGCACGCACGTCTGGTAAACGGGCCTCAAAGTCACGGAGCAAGGCCCGCGACTGCTCCACTGACGTGACCAGCGGCGTCAATGGTTCGGTGAGGTTCAGCACTCGTTCTTCCTCTTTCGAGAGGAGTGGGTAGACTTGTTGCGGGGGCGGCTGCGGCCCACCCGTCTCTTCTTCCTCTGAGGCACGGTCGGGATCGTCGAGTTCTTGCTCCGGTGGCTCATCCTCTGCGTCGGGCACCCGTTCATTCACTGCGAGCGGAACGTCCTCTTTCGGAGTGTTGGCCTGCGCCTGCTGTACCGCCTGGAGGAACTCCTGTGAGAGCGAGTCCTCTTCTGCGAGCAGTCCAGCGGCCAGATCGAGCGCGGCCTGGATCGCCTGCAAGCGTCCCGCGAGCCGTTTCCGGCGCACGACCGCGAAGATGGCTTCCAGGTGATCGAGATGCTTGCGGTTGTGAAATCGTTCGGTCACTGCCTGAAACGCGGCGCGGTCGGCGGCTGAGATCGGGGCTGCCGGATCGTCAAACTGCTGCTCCATCTCCAGCAGTGAGTGTAAGGTGTGTTGGACGTGCTGGGCTGAGGTAAGCATCTCTTGCAGTTGGCCTGGCAGTTCATCGCGCAACGTTTGAGCTTCCTGGAATAACACATCGAGTGGATGTGGGGTCCCTGGTCGCCACAGGATGCGTCCTTTTCTGCTCTCCTTGATTGTGCGGTCGCCGCGTGGCTTGAACGGTCTTGGCATCGTTGGTGCCCCTCCTCAATAGGTTGTGAGAAAAGTATACAGAAGTTTCACAACAAAAGGAAGAGACAGGTGTTCTAGGTGTCAAAAGAAGAAAGTGCTAGAAAAGTTGTGATAAATAAATATAAACAACTCACAACTTTTACCAGCGCGTTCTTCTTTTGGAGGAGAAGATACGTTCCTCTTCTTATCAGGTGGGTTTCTGTTTTTCCATCACCTGGCGTCGGAGGTCGTCTGAAAGGGCTGCCAGTTGGTCGGCGCGGGTACGACTGGCAGCCAGCTCCCCACGCAGCCGATCCATTTCGCTCCGGTCTGTCGCTGCCTGCTCACGAGTGCTGGTCGTCATCGTGACCAACTCCCCACGCAACCGGTCCACTTCACTTCGTTCTCGCTTCAGGAGAGCAGCAGCTTCGGCGCGGTCAGCCTCTGCACGAGTACGGGCCTCCGCGATGGTTGTCGCAAGCTCTCCACGCAGACGATCCACTTCACTCCGTTCCCGCTCTAGTGTCGCCGCTGCCTCACGCACTAATTGCTCAGCAGTCGCGATCCGTGTCCGAGCATCGACTTCTGCATCGTGGGCGCGTCCCTCTGCTTGTCTCGCTTCCATGTGAGCGGCAGCAGTCGCGGCTTCTGCTTCGGTCACCTCCTGCTTCGCCTGGCGGAAGGCTTCCTCGATCTGCTGTTGTGCCTCACGACGCACGCGCTCAATCGTTTCATCCCGCTCGGTCTGCACAGCGGCGATGTGTTGCTCGGCCTCTTCCTGGATGCGCTGGGTTCGTGCCTCGGCTTCTTCCATACGCTCAATCGCGGTTTCAGCAGCCTCTCGCTCTGCTTGTGCTTCCTGCCGAGCCGCGCCGCTCGCACTCTCTGCGGCAAGGCGCAGCGACCGCTCGGTACTCACCGCTTGTTGGGCATCAGCGATGCGAGCATTCGCTTGATCCATGATCGATTGTATCTGGGCCGCAGAGAGATCGGGGTCGGCGATCTCTACCAGGGTCGAAACGTAGCGTTCAAGCCCACTTTGCAGTTGCGTCATGGCTTGCAACACAGAACTACGGAGCGACTCGACAGGGACCACGCCTGCTGCTGGTTGCTCTCGTTTTATGGTCGCCTCTGGTGTTCCCCCGGATGCGAGTTGCTTCAAGCTGGCTCGTGCGCGGTGGTTGGAGACCGCTGTATGCTCCGGGTTGTCGCAATAGGCCGAAGGACGGCCCGTACCCGTTTCCGGCTTTCGCGGATGGTCGCACGTCGGGTAACGGCAGACCGCATCGTCCTGGTCTTTGACCACGAGTGTTGCAAGCACCTCGGCGGCAGCACTCGCATCTCTAGGAAGCGTTGGATCGGTACTCATGTCACACTTGTAAGTTTCAACGGAAGCGCGAACGCGAACTGAGCTTCAATCGGCTAAATGAAGCTGTTCTCAGCGCGAAATATTTCAACGGAAGCGCGAATAAAGTCTCATCTTTCAGCGGAAGCGCGAATAAAGACCATTTCCTAGCAGCTTGTCGGAGAGAACGGAAGAGCAATCATATCGGTGTCCATTCCAAGTTAGTTACTCTACAGATGCCGTAATCCACCTTCCCAAAGAACTTGCCTTTGAAAATCTTTTGCCCCTCCTCCTGTGCTTAGAGCATATCTGATGACGGCCCTATGCTTACAGCATAGAAATAGGATTGTAAACATGCTGTAAGCAACGTACAATCGAAGCGAGGGACAGGAACATTGCTCCTCCCTCAAAAATACGAAAGCGGCGTGTGACAAAGGGACAAACGATACGCCCTCAAGCACGTTCGGCTCGCAAGGGAGAACTCCATGTCCGGTTTCTTTACTCATGCACCTCTTTGGCATTTGAAAGGCGATTTCTGGAAATTCTGGAGCGGGCAGACCGTTTCTACGCTTGGCAGCTCGGTGACGGGCTTCGCATTGCCCTTGCTGGTTTTCAAGCTGACGAACTCACCTCTTCATCTTGCGCTGACGATGGTTTTCACGGTCCTGCCGTATCTCCTCTTCGGATTAGCGATCGGTGCCTGGGTTGATCGCATCAATCGCAAGCGCGTTATGATTGGCACTGATTGTGCCCGCGCGTTGATAATTGCCTCGCTTCCTCTCCTGGCTTTCCTGGGCCTGTTGTCGGTCTGGTGGATTTATGCAGTCTCGTTCGTCAATGCAACGCTGACCATTGGTTTCACGGCCGCCAACTTTGCCGCTCTTCCCAGTCTCGTTGAACCGGACGATCTGATAACGGCCAATGGGTATGTCCAGGCCAGTTTCTCCATGGCCAGTATCATTGGGCCGCTTGTGGCGGGGCTCTTGCTCGTTCGTGTTCCACTGCCATTGTTGCTCTTGATTGATGCCGCCTCGTTTCTTGTCTCTGCTGTCTCGCTCTTGCTTGTCAAGAGGAGCTTTAACGCCAGCACAAGCGAGAAGAACGTGGAAGCAGGAATAGGCAACGCTATCCTTGAAGGACTGCACTACGTGCGGCGCTCCCCGATCTTGTTCTGGCTCACGCTGCTGCTGCTCCTTTTCAACTTCATCCTGCCGACGGCTGATGTCCAGATCGTGTGGTATGCGAAACAATGGCTGCGGGCGAGCGATGCGCAGATAGGTCTGCTGTATGCCAGCGGTGGGATCGGTGTCGTGGTGTTTTCCCTGCTGACGAACCGCTTGCGCAAACGCTGGTCGTTTGGCGTGGTAGCGTTAGGCTCGATGATGGTACTCGGGTTGCTCACCGCGCTGATGGCATTCACTCACTGGTATCCATCTGTCCTTGTGATCTGGGCCTTACGCGGCGGGATGGACGTGCTTTTTCTGATCAGCGCCTACAGCATGACCCAGCTCATCGTTCCTAACGCGTTGCTTGGGCGCGTTATCACCTTCACGAGAGTATTAACCTGGCCAACCGGCTCGCTGGGCGTGCTACTTGGCGGCCTAGCAATCGCACAGACCGGGAATGTGGGCTTGGTCTACGGCAGCGTTGGTTTGCTCGGTTTTTTGGTTGCGTTCGCCTTCTGGTTTACCCCGCTTGGTCACGCGGAGCGCTATGTGCCAGAGGCGGAAGTGGCCTGAGGTGGTTGATCAGCGCCAGCCTGGAGCACGAGCAGATGGGTCGCTCACACTACTCGTGCCCACAAATCAAAGGACTCTTGTTTCTCTCCGACAAACCGCTAGACGAGTAAATAAAAGACCTGCCTCAGTGAATATCCTAGAAGATCAGCAGTGCGTATGTAATCGTCCAAGCTTGCTCGCTTGGACTGGCTCAGGGAGCCCATAGCTCGAATAAGAGATGGGTCCTGGCGCAGGCGACGCGCTACTTCTGGGAGCAAGGGAGTTCGTTGTCGTCGCAGGAGATGAAACCGCGTTCCCAGAAGCTTTGCCTGCACCCACCACTCGTATCTTGGCTTTGATGTGAGGAGCCATTGGAAGTCACGGGTCCGCAAGGCGGTCCAGGCTTCGTCAGAGCCACCGAGAGGAGAGGGCTTGCTGGTTCTCAGGTCTCCTTGACAGGTCGGACATCGGCTCTGTTGAGGGCAACGGCTCAAGAGAGGAAGAGGTGACCCGCAGTGGCCACACTGATCCAGGAAATAGACTCCATGCTCAAGGCATCCGGGGAGCACCAGAAATCGCCAGTGCAAACGGTAGTATGCAGGATGACGCTCATGTGATGCAGAGAGGAAAAACGTATGAAGAACCATTACATATCATTATTAAAATGATATGAAACGTTATGAAACTATAGTATTATTCTTAGTAAAGAGCATTTTATATAGATTGCTCACAACTATTCTGCTTCGTCTTGCCCTCTCATCTCTTGGCCTATTAGGCCCACCGGCGAAATTTACAACGCTAAGCCTGGACGAAGGAGATGTCTAGTTGAAGGCCAAGTGTACCGTTTCGGGGGGATATGCAAAAACCCCCAATTAGTGAAGAGTTAAGCCATCAATGTCCTCAAGCTCATGCTCTGTTCCTAACTCCTGGTTGAGGACTTGTACCAGCGCAAGAGCTTTCAATCGATGGATTGAACCACTCCTTTCGTCGGCTTTCTTGACCGTCTTATAATCCACTTCTGCACGCTTTGCGAGGTCGGAAACGGAGAAACCCGCTTCCTCTCTGATTTCTTGGAACGTTGCCATACACAGTCTGTCTCCTCACTCGTGACAAAATTTCTGTTCGTAGTGTGTCATGAAATACTGCGACTTCAGGCATAATTAGGCCGTCTCTCTCCAACATATTCTGGCAACAGTTCAAGCTCAGAAGCCGATTGAAGGCAACTCTGCTCTATAGAGTTGACTAGCATAT
>JAABUQ010004381.1_pt1 | contig 24167 bp, 20 predicted proteins | sample 5560001 | NCBI WGS metagenome assembly JAABUQ01 (sample SAMN10711888, study PRJNA513371) | rock metagenome | isolation source: Antarctica rocks | place: Antarctica: Victoria Land, Finger Mt nord | collected 2015-12-18
ACAACATCCTTGAGTGGACGACACGGCTGACTCATCGCTGTCACCTCCATGACGGTGATTCTTTTCCCAGAGTCAGCCTACGTCATCCACTCCTTCCCTTCCTTCCCGAGAATGAAATGACCCTGTTGCAACGGATTCTGTATAGACAATTAGCGGGTAAAGCGCGATGATGCATGATGGGCGACGCGCTGTCTTGCTTGGTAGCGACAAGCACAAGGGATGATAGCCGCACGGTGGCAGGGAGAGCGACAAGCGCGTGGCTACCGTTAGATGATCTGAGTGATAAGGGAGTGGTAAGCGGTCGATGAAACGAATCGCAGTGGTAGGAACGGGCTACGTGGGGCTGACGACCGGCGCGTGTTTCGCCGAGTTGGGCAACGATGTGGTGTGCGTCGATATTTCGCAGGACAAGATTGACTCGCTGCTGCGCGGCGACGTGCCGTTCTTCGAGCCCGGACTCGGCGAGATGGTGACGCGCAACGTGGCCGCCGGCCGCCTGGCCTTCACCACGAGCTACGCCGAGGCGATCCCCACGGCCGAGATCGTCTTTATTGCCGTCGGGACGCCGACCGGACCGGATGGCCGCGCCGACCTCAGCTACGTGCGCGCCGCCGCCGAGACCATCGGCGCACACCTGCACGGGCGTACCATCATCGTCAACAAGAGCACCGTCCCCATCGGCACGGGCGACTGGGTCGGCAACATCCTGCGCCGCAGCGCCCCCGCCGGTACGTCCTTCTCGGTCGTCTCCAACCCCGAGTTCGTGGCCGAAGGAACCGCCGTGGCCGACTTCATGGCGCCCGACCGCGTGGTGCTGGGCGGCGACGACCTCGCCGCGGTGCAGGAAGTCGCCAGCCTCTACCTGGCCTTGCAGTCGCCGTTTATCTCCGTCGACCTGCGCACCGCCGAGATGATCAAGTACGCCAGCAATGCCTTTCTGGCCACCAAGGTCAGCTTCATCAACGAAATCGCCTCGATCTGCGAGCGCCTCGGCGCCGACGTCAGCCAGGTAGCCAAGGGTATGGGCCTCGACCAGCGCATCGGCAAGCACTTCCTCAAGGCCGGCCTGGGCTACGGCGGCAGTTGTTTCCCCAAGGACGTACGCGCGCTGGCCCAGATGGCCGACTACGCCGGCTGCCACCCGCAGTTGCTGCGCACCGTGATGGAGATCAACAGCGACCAGCGCGCCACCGTGATCGACAAGGTGCGCCAGGGCCTGGGCGGCTCCCTGACGGGCGCCCGCATCGCCTTGCTGGGCCTGGCCTTCAAGCCCAACACCGACGACATGCGCGAGGCGCCCAGCCTGACCCTGGTCGAGCGATTCGTCGCCCAGGGGGCCACCGTCGCCGGCTACGATCCTCAGGCCGGCGAGACCGCGCGCGCGCTGCTGGACGGCCAGATCAGCTACGCCGAGAGCGCCTACGAGGCGGCGGAGGGCGCCGATGCGGTCATCCTGGTGACGGAGTGGCCTGAGTTTCGGGCGCTCGACCTCAAGCGCGTCAAGGGCAGCATGCGCGGCGACGTCTTCGTCGACGGGCGCAACCTGTATGAGCCCGAGGCGCTACGCTCCATCGGCTTCAACTACTTCGGCATCGGCCGCGGCTACGCCCCACAGCCCTTCGCCGCCGACGCCGACGACCTCTACCTGGATTCGTCCGCGCCGGAGCCGCTGCCCGAACCGGTCGCCAGCGCGGCCAGCATCGGCGGCCAGTAGGATGCCGCACGCAGGGGAGGGAGAGACGGGCGCCACGGGCGGACCTCCCGGCGGTTCCGCCGCTACGCGCCCGTTAGGCACGACCGCACAGGGGCAGTGGGGCGATTGGCTGCCCCCGGCCGAGGCCTGGCGGCGCGTTCTGGCCGCGTGGGGACCTCCCTCGCCCCTCCCGGCGCAAGAGGTCGGGCTCGCCGCGGCCTATCGCCGCGTGCTGGCCACGGACGTCCGGGCGCCCGCCGACTCGCCCCTCTTCGATCGCTCCGCCGTCGACGGCTACGCCGTGCGCGCCGCCGACGCGGCGATCGCCTCGCCCCAGATACCCGCGCGCCTGGCCTACGCCGGCGAGGTAGCCATGGGCGCGGGCAGTACCGTCACCGTGGGACCCGGCCAGGCGGTGTGGGTGGCCACCGGCGCCATGCTCCCGGCCGGCGCCGACGGCGTGATCATGGTCGAGCGCACCGCGCGCGACGCGGAGACGGTGCTGCTCCGGCAGTCCGTCTCCGGTGGAGACAACGTGGTGCGGCGGGGCTCCGACCTGCGCGCGGGCGGCCTCGTGCTGCGCGCGGGCCACACCGTGCGCCCGCAGGACGTGGCCGTGCTGGCCTCGATGGGGCTGGCCGCGGTTGCCGTGCGCCCGCGCCCGCGCGTCGCCATCATCGCCGGCGGCGACGAATTGGTGTCGCCGGGCCAACCGCTGGGTCCGGGTCAGATCTACGACGCCAACTCATACGCCATGGCCGCCCAGATCGAGTCCTGGGGCGGAGCGCCCCATATCCTGCCGCGCGTCCCCGATCAGCCCGACGCGGTGCGGGCGGCGCTGCGTCAGGCCGTGAGCGAAGCGCACCTCGTGCTGCTCTCCGGCGGCAGTTCCGTGGGCATCAAAGACCTCAGCGCCGAGGCCATCGATGCGGTGGGCCGGCCGGGCGTGGTGGTCCATGGCGTGGCCATGCGGCCGGGCCGGCCGACCATGGTCGGCGTCGTGAATGGCGTGCTGGTGGTCGGCATCCCCGGCAACCCCGTCTCGGCCATGGTAGCGTGCGAGGTGTTCGCCCGCCCCGCCGTGGAGACGCTGCTGGGCGTCGTGCCCGCGCGCGTGGCCGGCGTCACCGGCGACGGCGTCGCGACCGGCCGCCTGTCCGCGCGCGTGCCCTCCCAACAGGGCCGCCAGGACTACGTGCGCGTGCGTCTGATCCAGGACGGGGACGTTCATGACCGGGATGCCCAGGAGACGGGCAGTGTCGGCATGATCGTCGAGCCCGTGCCCGGCGGCTCGGGCGTCATCCGCTCCATGGTCGACGCCGACGGCCTGCTCATCGTGCCCCCCGACCGCGCCGACCTCGAATCCGGCGAATCGGTCGAGGTGCGCCTGTTCTAAGCTATTGGCCTTGTCCATGCCAGATCATCCCCAGGCCATCACCGTCGAGCTCGATGTTCCCGCACGCATGCGGGATGGAACCATCCTGCGGGCCAACATCTACCGACCAACTGGTGAGGGGCGTTGGCCCGTGTTGCTCGTGCGCCTGCCCTATGGCAAGGACCCGGGACCTGTGAGCCTGCTCGACCCTATCTTGGCCGTCCGTCGCGGCTACGTCGTGATCGTCCAGGACACGCGCGGGACCAGCGCCTCGGACGGCGATTTCTATCCCTGCCGGGCCGACCCCGACGACGGCTTCGACACGGTCGCCTGGGCCGCGGCCCTGCCGTTCTCCAATGGCCACGTCGGTATGTACGGCGGGTCCAATTCCGGGTTCACCCAATGGGCCGCGGCAACTCAACAGGCCCCAGCTCTCGAGGCCATCATCCCCTTCGTCACCTGGTCCGACCCCTTGAACGGGGTGTACTATCGCGGTGGCGCCTTTGAACTCGGACAGCAGGCCAGCTGGTACCTCATAATGGGACGGGGCGTGCTGTTCCGCCGCTATGCGCAAGACGCGGCGAGGCAGGGGCCGGCGCTGGCGGCGTGGATCGCCGAGTGGGACGCGCTCGGCGCGAGCGGCTACGAGTCACTGCCGCTCGCGGAATTCGCGCCGCTGCGCCGGCAGGATCTCGCCCCCTCCTTCTTCGAGGTCATCGCGGCGCCCATGGACCGCACCGCCGATCCCGCCGCGTCCTTGACGATCCTGGGCAAGCACGATCGGGTGCGGGCGCCCACCCTGAACATCGGCGGCTGGTACGATGTCTTCCTGGGGGACACCATCGCCAACTTCGAGGCCATGCGCGCACAGGGTAAGCCCACCAGGTTGCTGATCGGCCCATGGACGCACACGTCCCAGGGCTCCTCCATTGGTGAGCGATCCTTCGGGTTCGTCGGGCAGGGCGGAGACGGGCTGATGGACCTGGGTAGCGTGCAGTTGCGTTGGTTCGACCATTGGTTGAAGGGCATCGACAACGCCATGACGGCGGAAGCGCCGATCAGGCTATTCGTGATGGGCGCCGACGCGTGGCGCGACGAGCACGAGTGGCCGTTGGCCCGCGCGGTCGATACGCCCTGGTACCTGCGCGCGGGCGGAGAGTTGAGCCCGGAGCCTCCAGGGATGGAGGCTCTCGATCGGTACGATTATGATCCTGAGCACCCGGTTCCGACGCGGGGCGGCGCGGTGCTGATGACGCAGGGATACCCCGCCGGCCCCCTCGATCAGAGGGCAATCGAGGCGCGCCCCGACGTGCTCGTCTACACCAGCATGCCGCTGGAGCGCGACACCGAGGTGACCGGTCCGATCACGGTGCATCTATGGGCCGTCTCCTCGGCGCCCGACACCGACGTCGTGGCCCGGCTCACCGATGTCTTCCCCGATGGCCGCTCCTTCAACCTGACGGACGGGATCGTGCGCGCCCGCTATCGCCACTTTGCACGGGGCGAACCGCCGTCCCCCATCGAGTCGGGGCGCCCGTACGAGTACGAGATCGACCTATGGGCCACCAGTAACGTGTTCAAGGCGGGCCACCGGATACGGTTGCAGGTCACCTCCAGTTGCTTCCCGCGCTGGGATCGCAACCCCAACACGGGCCACCGCTTCGGCGCCGATGCCGAACTCCGCGTCGCTCACCAGGAGATCCTGCACGATCGGGAGCATCCCTCCCACGTCGTGCTGCCCCTGGTCAACCCGACGTGAGTTAACCTGGCATAAAAGACTTTCAGTGGTTTGAGGCTTTTTCGTCAACGTGATAGGCCCAATGCAAAGCGAATAGCGTCATCAACCTCCTGAACCTTGCCATTGCTTATGTGCGTGATTCGGTTAACGTATGGTGATGAAAGGACCTTTCGATGGAGGGAACACTCAACTATCTCTATCCCGGCTCCGCCTGGGCGACGCAGGCTCGACCACAAGACATCGGGTGGTCGGAGGACCATCTGCAACAGGCGGAGCGGTATGCTCAGGACATCGGCTCCGTCGCCGTCATGGTGATCGCGCGGGGAGCGGTCGCTGCCGCGTGGGGAGAGATCGCGCGCCCTTTCAACGCGCGTTCAATCCGTAAGAGCATGCTGAGCGCCCTGTATGGCATCCATGTGGACGCCGGCCACATCCGCCTGTCACAGACGCTGGACGAACTCGGGATCGACGATCGGGACCCCGCGCTGACCGCGAGCGAGAAGCGGGCGACCGTGGCCGACCTGCTGACGTCGCGCTCCGGCGTCTATCGCGCGTCGAATTGCCAGGGCCAGGCGTCGCGGGACAACCTGCCGCCACGGGGGAGCCATGCGCCGGGGACATTCTGGCACTACAACAACTGGGACTTCAACGCCCTGGATACCATCTTCGAGCAACGCACTCGCACGCGTATCTTCGATGAGTTCGAGCGAGGGATCGCGCAGCCCCTCCAGATGGAAGACTTCGACCCGGGCCTGGGGATAATCTCCGGTACTCCCCATTCGATCCATCCCTGTCACCAGTTCCGCATATCCGCGCGCGATTTGGCGCGGTTTGGCGTCCTCTATCTCAATCGCGGTCACTGGCGCGCGCGGCAAGTCGTGCCCCAGTACTGGGTAGACGAGAGTACGCGGGCGCAGGCGCGCACGCCGGACAGCGCGGGGTACGGGTACATGTGGTGGGTAGCCGTCGAGGGCAACAACCCGCTATCTCCGCACGTGGCCCTCCCCGATGGCTCCTTCGCGGCGCTCGGAGTCGGCGGGCAGTTATTGCTGGTGATTCCAGCGCGCGACTTGGTGATGGTGCATCTGACAAACCCAGACGAGCCGGGGTACCGCCCTGCCTCACCGCACCCGGATCAGATTGTTCAGTTGCTCAACCTGATCTTGGCCGCGTCTCAATCCCAGGGTTGCTGAGCAAGAATCGCGACGCTTGCCTGCTGGGCTGCCGCGATCTCCTCGGCTGTCTCGGGGTATGTACGATAACCCTGGATGTATCTTTCGACAGCGTCGCGCTTCGCTGAGAATGCCGCGTCCAGAGCGTGCCGGAAGAATACGTCACGCGACTCGCCTCGTGCCTGGCGCTCCTCCTCCACGGCCTGGGCGACCTCCTCCGGGAGTTCGATAGTAATCGTCACGGTCTTGTTCATGCAGCACCCCTGTCTTGGCCTTCGAGCCATGGTCTGCCCTTCCGCGCAAACACATCAGAGAGCGTCTGGCCAGTGAGGATAGTGCGAACGGGAACGGACTGAGCGCAAGAGCCCCTGACCCACCCTCGCCACGTCAGAGTAGCCCAACACATGGTCGTTACGATGCGCAATGCGCTGTGCGCGTGTCACAATGCTGAGCATGACGATGAGGAGGGATTCGAACCCTTTGGCGCTGCTCCCACACCGCCAAGAGATTTCTCTCATGCTATTTGCATGTGCAACTTGGGCAGTTGCCGCCTTGTGTTCGCTACCACTCCCGCGCGGCTACCAACTTGCGCTCATGATCCTTGTTCCCCTAGTCTAGCAACTCGGTCGTCCAGTTAGCGGCTTGAATAGCCGTATCCAACTCGCGGCGCTCCTGGGCCAGCCTGTCGACCTGCCGTCTGAGGGCGCCGATATCGATCGTCGCCACCTGGCGTATCTCGGTGCGACTGTAGCGGCCCACCGTGTTCGCCGCTGCGTCCGCCGTGCTCTTCAACACGCTACCACGTAGCGTCAGAATGTCGCGCCGGGCTAGTGCATCGGTCAACGTCAGGCCGCCTTCAAGTGTCGCGCTCAGATTCGTGCGGTTGATGCGCGGGATAAGGCCTGTCAGTTGCTCGAACAACCGATCCAACTCCGCCAACAGTTCCTGCGGATCTTCGGGCGGCTGCTCCCCTTCCTGCACCAATGCACTGGTCCGCAATCGTTCGCGCAATTGCTCGACACGCTTCTGCATGTCGGCCCGCAGCACCAAGGCCTCGCTGAGTTTCATGCTATCACCTCCTCTCCTTGGTTAAAGCTCTATCATCTTGTCGAGTCTAACACCAACTCAGCCCTATGTCTACGGCAACTCGGGTCAGCTGACGTTTTGATATAGGGATTATGGTCAAGTTGTTGCCGTAGCAGGTTCGGACATGTCGCTGTGAAGGCCGCCGTAGGTCGGGCGATAGTGCTTGGCGAACCATGATCGACTGATCTGTGCCGTTGTACAAACCGCAATCCGTTCGCCGCCTCAACTCGTTTGGTCCATATATCAAAATATCAATGGGTCAGGGAACGCACCCAACCACAGGCTCCCTCTCACGTCCCTTCCAGCGCCTCGAGCACGGCGGCGAGGTCTGCCGGGAGCGGCGGAGGTGAACTCGCGATATTCGCCGTTGGAGGGCAGGCGCAGGCCCAGCAGGGAGGCGTGCAGGAACTGGCGCGCGAGGCCGGACAGCGGGCGGCGCGCTCCGTAGAGCCGGTCTCCCGTCACGGGATGCCCCAGCGCAGTCATGCGCGGGCGGATCTGGTGCGTGCGGCCGGTCTCGATGCCCACGTCGAGCAATGAGTAATGTCGGCCGTGGTAGACTAGGGCCACTATGCTTTTCCCACGGCTTGGCGGCCGATAATGGAGGGACGATGCGTCATGACGACGGATGTGACACGCGGGGTCGACTACTCGCTCTTCCCCGGAAGCGACGACGAGCCCATGGCTGAGACGACGGCGAATGCGGTTCAGATGATCGACTTGATCTACGCTTTGCAGAATCTGCTGCAATCTCAAGGCCGCACCCAAGCCGTCGTCGGAGGAAACCAACTGCTCTACTACAACGAGCAGAACGGCTGGGAGCACCTCTCGCCCGATGTCTACGTCGGGCTGGATATGAGGCCGCACCCACGGCCGTCCTGGAAGACGTGGGAGGAGGGCAAGGCTCCGGACATCGTGTTCGAGATTACCTCGGCTAGCACCGAGTCGAACGACCTGAGTGAGCAGGGCAAGGGCAAGCGCCGCCTGTACGCCGAGTTGGGTGTGCGAGAGTACTACGTCTACGATCCGCAGTTGGTGATGGATCCGCCGTTGCGTGGATTCGAGTTGCGGAACGGTCGGTTAATGCCGCTACGGGCGCTGCTGAACGGAGGGGTTGTCAGTCCGCTGTTACAGACAGAGTTGCGGCCGATGCTGATGCCGTCGACGGAGTGGAAAGAAGCGGGGACGTACTTGCGCGTGATCGACTCACGGACGGGACAGCCATTCTCCACCTCCGACGAAGTCTATCACGACTTCCATGCGTCCCAAGCGCGCCTGGAACAGGAAGAGCAGGCGCGACGCGCGGCAGAGATACAGGCTATGGCGGTGGAGCAAGCACTGCGTGCCGAGGAGCAAGCCCGACGCGCGGCCGAGGAGCGGGTGGCGCGGATGGAGACTGCACTGCATGAGGCGTTAGCAGTGTTAGCGCGGCAGTCAGGCCAAAGTCGGCAACCCGAAGACGGCGCATCTCAATAGGGGCAAGCCGGCCCACCAGACCTCGCCACGTCTCAATCTCAAGGCTCCTGAGCGAGAATTGCGATACTCTCACATCCTCTCCAGCGCCTCCAGCACGGCGGCGAGGTCTGCCGGGAGCGGCGCGGTGAATTCGCGATACTCGCCGCTGGAGGGTAGGCGCAGGCCCAGCAGGGAGGCGTGCAGGAACTGGCGCGTGAGGCCGGGCAGCGGGCGGCGCGCCCCGTAGAGCCGGTCTCCCGCCACGGGATGTCCCAGCGCGGCCAGGTGCACACGGATCTGGTGCGTGCGGCCCGTCTCGATGCCCACATCCAGCAACGAGTAGCCGCGATAGGCGCGCTCGACCCGGTAGGTGGTGTGGGCGACCCTCCCGTCGAGGGTTGGGGCCATGCGCTTGCGGTTGCGCGGGTCGCGCCCGATGGGCATGTCGATCCGTGCCTCGGCGCGGCGCGGCTCCCCTTCCACCAGCGCCTGGTAGCGCTTGACGACCGTTCGGTCGCGCCACTGACGGGCCAGCGCCTCGTGGGCCACTGGGGTGCGCGCGACGGCGATCAGGCCGGAGGTATCGCGGTCGAGGCGATGCACGATGCCCGGCCGCGCCGCGTCGCCTGCTGCGGCAATGGCCGGGTCGTGGCCCAGCAGCCGGCTGACCAGCGTGTCGCCGGCCTGGCCAGGGTGGCCCGCACCGGGGTGGACGGTGAGGCCGGCAGGCTTGTCGATCACGGCGATGTCAGGGTCCTCGTAGACGATCTGTAGACCCTCGTACGAGGGCATCAGAACGGCTGGTATGGGCTCGTCCTCGACCCGTACGGTGATGTGTTCCCCTACCACGACCGCTCGCGACGCGCGGGCGCCGCCGTACGCGACCCCTACCCGACCCGCCTCGATCATGCGTTGCACGGCCGAGCGCGGCGTTCGGGGCAGCAGCGCGGCGAGGGCCACGTCGAGCCGCTTGCCGTCGAGCTCGCGCGGGACGACAAGGTCATGGGTCGTGAACATCGTTGTGGTATCGCGCGGCTCGGCCACTACTCCGCGCTCATCGCTGATTGCCGGCGCGTCGCCGGGGTCGTTCCGGGCAGACGTGGGACACGGGGATGCTAAAGCCGGGCACGACAGCGCCGCCGTCCAGCGTATCCACGGCCGTGAGCGTGCGCGGGCCGGCTGCTCCGGGCTCCCATACATCAACCTCTCGCCGGCGTGGCCACACGACCCAGACAAGCCGCGCATCGCGCTCCAGCCAGCGCCGCGCTTTCTCGCCCATGCGCCGCCGGCTATCGCTGGGCGAGGCGACCTCGACCGCGAGGTCCGGGGCAACGCGGGGGAACTCCTCCACGTCCACGAGCGGCGCGCGCTCCGTGCGGATAAACGCGATGTCCGGCGCCAGTACGGTCTCCCGACGTTCCCCCGGCCGCGTGAGGTTAAAGCCCGTCTCCGCGGCGGTGAGGACGCCGAACCCGTGCTGCCGGACATGCAACTCCAGAGCAAAGTGCAGGTCCGAGGTGCGCCGGCCGTGGGCGCCATAGGTAGGCGACATTTTCAGGAGCCGGCCCTCCACCAGTTCATAGCTGTGATCGGGATCGTCGGGCAGCGCCGCGAGATCCGCAGCCGTCCATGCCCGCGCGCGCTCCAATACGGCGGCCATCACCTTTCTCCTCCGTGTACCCTCTTTTGTCTTCAGTATCCCTCACTGAGACAACGGCGTGTTGGTGGGGGGGTGCGCCCCACGATTGTGAGACGCGGCCTGACCTTAAAAGGTCATGGCAGGACACGGACCCTGAAGGGTCTCCACGGGCTCGTCACCCGCGGGGATCGGGCGGGCGCGGGGCTTCCCGGCTGACCTTTTAAGGTCCGTCCCTGCCATGACCCTTCAGGGTCAGGTCGTTGCAGGCGTCATCACAATCGTGGGGCGCCCTTGGTGGGGCTGGACGGCCGGTTTTGCCCCGGGGCGAACAGCAGATAGTAGGCCAGGATCATGACGCCGACCACGATACAGGAGTCGGCGACGTTGAAGACGGGGAACGACCGCACGTAGATAAAGTCGGTCACGAACCCCTGGCGCAGCCGGTCGGCCAGGTTGCCCAGCGCGCCGCCCAACTGCAGGCCCAGGCTGAGCTTGAGCCAGGGGCGGTTGGCCGGCAGGAAGCGGAAGTAGGCCACGATCACACCGATCACCACGACCGCGATCAGCACGAACAGCAGCGTCTCGTTGGCCAGCAGGCCGAACGCCGCCCCCGTGTTGCAGGTGTAGATCAGCGAGAGCCAGTGCGGAATGAGCACCTGGCCCGGCGCGTAGTCGCAGTTGACGAAGTGGTCCTGCACCAGGCGTTTGCTGCCCTGGTCGGCCAGGAAGGCCAGCGCGCCGACCACGAGCAACAGCACGTTGCCCGGACGCCGGCCCGGAGGACGGCGCGGCGCGGACAGCATGGACCATATAGGGTGTGGCAGCCCGGACGTGGCCAGAGGAGGCACGGCTGGAGGAGGCACGGCTGGGGGCGGGGAGGGCGAGGGCCTAGGCGCGCCGGAGGTCATTGCGGTCGCTGAGCGTCTTGCTTGGCTTGATCGTCGATGCACAGTGTGGCGTGCGGCAGGGCCTGCAGCCGCTCCAGGCCAATGTCCTTGCCGCAGACGTCGCACTGCCCGTAGGTGCCCTCGTCGAGCTTGGCCAGGGCCCGTTCGACCTGTGCCAGTTCCGACCCAAAGCCTCTATCGATGGCCAGGCTCAATTCCTGGTCGAAGAGCTCGCTGCCCGACTCCGCGGGGTGGTTACCCTCGCTGGAGAACTCCGGATCGTACTTCGTGCCAGCTGCAATCTCGTTTGCCTCCAGCGTGTCGGTGTCCTCTTGCAGTTGCGCGCGCTCCTGCTCAAGCCTGTGGCGCAACTCGTCGAGTTGTGCCTGTTCAAGTACGGCCATGTCTCCTCCAGTTGTCAGTAGCCAGTTGTCAGTTGTCAGTAAGCGATGACCACGTACGCTGATGTCTACAACATTAATGATGCCAGACCGCGCGAACGTCGGCAGTTCCTCTTTGCCAGTTGTCAGGACGGACGTTGGAGTCAGCAACCATCGGTGCTAGCTTGCCTCTGGCAACTGGCAACTGGCAACTGGCAACTGCCTACCGGTCTAGCAGCGCCGACTCGACCTCGCCGGGTCCGAAGTCGGCGTCGACGCGGCCGGTGGTGTAGGGGAAAGCAGCGGCAGTGAGCAGGCCGCTCCGCGCCTTGGCAGTGCGCTGTTGCGCGGCGGCCGTCGCGACCCATCGCTCCTTCAGCACCGTCACGGGGTCCGCTGCTCGCAACTCCTCCTCACGGCAGTTGAGGTGTTCCGCCCATAGGTGTAGCCGTAGCGCCTCGATGCTGGCGCGGTCGGTCGTGGTGACGTTGATCTCGCTGTCGCCGGCCATGCCGCGGCCGTTCAGATTGGCCGAGCCGACCGTACCCCACTCGTCGTCGATCACGGCGATTTTGGCGTGGACGTAGATCGGGCGGTACTTGTAGCAGTGGCGCGTGTCGTCCCAACACGAGGTATAGAGGGCGTAGGCGCGGAAGATGCCCCGGCCCCCATCCGCGCGCGTCAAGGTATCGATATGCCGGTCGGTGTCGCCCTTGCCCACGTTGGGGTGCGAGGGCAGCACCAGGGCGATCTGCAGGTTCGTGTCGCGTCCCCGCTCGATGGCCTCGCAGAGGGCGTCGGTGATCTCCGGGGACCACAGGTATTGGTTCTCCAGGTAGATAAAGCGCCGGGCGCGAGCAATAGCGCGACGATAGGCGTGGGCAATGCCGTAGACCCCGCGCGGCGCGAATGGATAGACCCCCTTGGGGATGGTGCGCTGCACCTGCACCACCGCGTCGCCGACCTGCTCCCCCTCTCCCGCGCTAGAGAAGGGTGCGTGCTGCTCCCCCTCTCCCGCGGCAGGGAGAGGGGGTTGGGGGGTGAGGGGGACTGGGTCATCGGGGGCCGTGGCGTTCCACCGCTGAGCGAAGTTGGCCGCCACGTCGGCAACGCAGGGGCCTTCCAACCGCCAATGCGCGTCGTGCCAGTTGCGGCCTTGGCGAAAGGTATGCTGTTGCACGTCCCAGCGGTCGGCGTCGAAAGCCGTCACGTCGAGCCCGCCCACGAAGGCGACGCGCCCATCCACCACGAGCGCCTTCTGGTGCTGGCAGTGGCTGAGGTGCTCGTGCGTGTCCAACCGTATCCGCAGCCTGGGGTTCGCACGCAGTAAAGCGCGGCGGTTGCGCTCGACGTGTCGCTTTGCAAACTTTCCGACCAGTGCTCCGGGCCACATCAGGATGCGCACGTCGACCTCGGACGCCTTGCGCGCAATCAACGTCAGGAACGCGTGTGGACCGCCCTTGCCGGTAGGTGGATCGGACGGATCGTCGGGCGGGCGGATCAGGCGCAACTCGGGCGTCACGAACCAGGCGGCAATCAGGATCGACTTCTGAGCGCCGTCTATTGCCTCGTACATGGCCCGCATGGCTTGCTCGCCGTCGACCAGCGGGGTCAAGTGGTTGCCCCGGCGCGGCGGTGTATCGGCGGGGAACCAGCGGTCATCATCCGCCCACCACGCGTCCGGCGGCGCCTGGTACTCTCGCTCCAACTCCTTGTGGCGGCGCGAGTGCAGGGGCCGGCTGGCCAGGGCGGCCGCATTGTCAGCTATCGCCCAGGCGCGTCCAACCACGCCGCGACTATCATCACCGTAGGAAGGCATGCACGGTCTCCTAGTTGTCAGTTGTCAGTTGCCAGAAGGAAGGTATGAACGCGTGGGCAGCCGACGCTAAGCCTACCATATTGGCGCCGTCTAATACTACAACGTTAGGTTTTGGGCGGGGGTGGCGTAGACTGGGGAGAGGAGGACCGATGATGATTGCCGCGTATGCACCCTTGGGTGCGCCGCCCTCGGCGCAACCGCCTACCCTCAACCTGGCGCCGCGCGACGTGGAGCGCCTCGCCGACGACCTGGTGGCCTACCACGCGCGCTTCGCCCCACTGTTCCAGCGCCCCGCGCAGCGGCGCGCGGCGCTGGTGTACCTGCGGGGCCAGGTGCTCGACCTGGAGCGTAAGACGATCGAGCCTTTGGCCCATGCGGTGGAGGGCGGCAACGTGCAGGCGCTGCAGCAGTTCATCGGGCAGAGCCCCTGGGACGCCGAGGCGGTGCTCCAGGCGCACCAGGCCTACGTGGGCGAGACGCTGGGCGACGCGGAGGAGGGAGCCTTCATCTTTGACGGCTGCGACTTTCCCAAGCAAGGGACGGAGTCGGTGGGGGTGGCGCGGCAGTGGTGCGGGCCGCTGGGCAAGCGCGCCAATTGCCAGTCCAGCGTCGTGATCTGCTACGCCAGCCCGCGCGGCTACACGTTGGTGGACCGGCGACTGTACCTGCCCGAGCCGTGGTTTACCCCGGCGTCCGCGGGTCGGCGCGCCCGCTGCGGGGTGCCCGCTGATGTGACGTTCCGCACCCACCCGGAACTGGCGGGGGAGATGGTGGCGGGGCTGTGCGCGCGGGGGGCGCTCCCAGCCCGCTGGGCGCTGGGCGACGAGGGCTTCGGGCGGGACACGGCGCTGCTCGACCGCTTGGCGGCGGAGGGTCTGTGGTACCTGGCCGAGGTGCCGCACACCACGCGGGTGTGGCGGGAGCGCCCCGCGACGGGCGTGCCGGCGGGGACGGGGCAGGGGCGTCCGCGCACGCGGGTGCGCGTGGACGCGGCGGCGCCCGCGCCGGTCGAACTGGGCGCGCTGGCCGCCTCCCTGCCGCCGACGGCCTGGCGGCGCCACATCCTGAGCGAGGGGGCCAAGGGGCCGCTGGTGGCCGAGATCGCCTGCCTGCGCGCGGTGGCCGTGCGCGACCGCCTGCCCGGCCCCGACGTGTGGGTCGTGCTGCGCCGCAGCCTCGGCCCCAGCGCGGAGCTCAAGGCCTTCCTCTCCAACGCCCCCGCCGACACCCCGGCGCAGACCCTGGCCCAACGCAGCGCGGCGCGTTGGCCGGTCGAGCGGGCCATCGAGGAGGGCAAAGGCGAGGTCGGCCTGGACCACGACGAGGTGCGGGGCTGGGTCGGCTGGCACCATCACGTCACCCTGAGCTTTCTCGCGCATCACTTTCTGGTCGCGGCCCGCCTGCGCCTTGGGGAAAAAAAATGCGGCCCTGACCGTGCCCCAGGTGCGGATGCTGCTCCAGGTCGTGCTACCCCGCCCGACCCTGACTGCGCACCGGGCGCTCGCCCTGCTGCACGCCATCCAGCGTCAGAACCACAACGCCCACCGCTCCCATCGCAAACGCACCCTCCGGCGTCTCCTCAACTCGTCTTGACGACCTAACGTTGTAGTATTAGTATCGGGGTCCAGAGAATCGGCAACCGGCAACCGGCAACCGGCAACCGGCAACCGGCAACCGGCAACCGGCTACTCGCCCCGGCAGCCGCAGGGCAGCGCGCAGTACAGACTGGTGGTCGGACAGCCGGTCGTCTCGGGTTGGATCGTGGAGTGGCTGATGCCGAAGCGGTCGGCCAGCATATGGTCCAGGTGGTCCACGATGCGCAGCCCATCGCAGAGCGGCTGGTCGTCGATGCGCACGTGACAGCTCATCATAGTCAGCCCGCTACCGATGCTCCACACATGGAGGTCGTGTACGTCGCGCACGCCGGGGACACGCAGCATCTGGCGGACCATCTCCGGCACGTTGATCTCACGCGGCGTCGCTTCCATCAGGATAGCAAGCGCGTTGCCCAGCAGCCTCCAGGCGCCCCAGGCGATCAACAGCGCGATGGCCACGGAGAGAATGGGGTCAAGCGGAGTCCAGTTGGTGTAGCCGATGACTACCGCCGCCACGATGACGCCGGCCGAGGCGCCAGCGTCGCCGATCACATGCAGCCACGCGCCCTGGATATTGAGGTCTTGCCCGTGCCCCTGATCGTGCGCGTGACTATGGCCATGGCTGTCGTGCGCGTGCTCGTGGCCGGCATGGGCGTGCAGCCGCGAGGCGATGAACAGGTTGAGCGACAGGCCCACGGCGGCGGCGGCGATCATGGGTGTCTCGGACACTCCTTGTGGGTGCGCCAAACGCCCGATGGCCTCTACCACAATGACGAGGGCGATCACGATCAACGTGCTCGCGTTGAGCAAAGCGACCAGGATGCCGGTGCGGTGGTAGCCGAAGGTGCGGGTGTGGTCGGCCGGCCGATGAGCCTGCCGCGCCGCGAAGAGGGCCATGCCCAGCCCGCCGAGGTCGGTCACCACGTGGCCGGCGTCGGCGAAGAGGGCCAGCGAATGCGAGAGCAAGCCGCCGATGGTCTCGGCAAGCAGGATGACGACGGTCAGCGCCAGGGCCAGGAGCAGGCCGCGCTCATCGTCGTGGTGGTGAGCGTGCCCGTGCCCATCCCGCTCAGTCACGTCGTGGGGATGACCGTCGTGGGGATGACCGTCGTCGGCAGCGTCGATATGGGTTGAGCCATCGTCGTGGGCGTGCGTCTGGGTCCGCGGGGAGGACGCCGGTGTCTTCGTGACCATGGCCCTCTACTCCCTACTATCGCTATGTGTCGTCGTTGAGCCCGCCGCGGCCGTGGGCCAATGATGCGCGGCTCGCCGGTCCCCCTGGACGTGGGTGAGCGCGACAGTTAGAAGCTCAGCCACGTGGGCGTCGTCGAGGGCATAGTACACCATGCGCCCGTCCCGGCGATGGCGCACGATGCGCAGGTCCCGCAGCACACGTAGGTGTTGCGAGACCGCTGGAACGGCCAGTCCAACCGTCACCGCCAGCTCGCCGACGCGCCGCTCGCTCTGTAAGAGCGCATGGACGATGCGCAGACGCGCGGGCTCGCTCAGCGCGGCAAAGGTGGCCGCGAGTGTCTCCACCGTTTGTGACGACAGAGGAAGGGCGACATGAAGGCTTGTCACGGACAGCGAACACGGCGGCAGGACTGTGCTCACGGTTTGTCCCGTCGCATCGTCGTCCACGTCAGGAGACGGCAGCACGATGCCGACCATCGTCTCCTTCTCATCCTGGCGATCTTGCGTTAATACTTGCGTTACCATGCAACTATATTGTACGGCGTTGTGCGCTGTACGTCAACGGCGCCCCGCTTACCCAGGGCCTCTGAATTGTCGGATTGGGAGCGCGGGCGGCCCGCCCGCTTCGGTCGCGGCCACGCGGATCGGTGGGTCAACCGTCGTGGACGCCAGCCGCGCTCCTGCCAAAGCACCACACCAGGCGGGCGGGCCGCCCGCGCTCCCAGTAGGGCGCCATACAATTCACAGCCCCTGCCTGCTTACCCGCTATTGCTCCAGTCCCATTATTGGCACGGATTGTGCATAAGCTCCAGGTCGGGTATAGTGATGCTCGGCCACCCAAACGTGGTCGTGGATAGCCGGAGGGCCATCCTTGCCCATGCAGCCCAACGCGTCCCATGATAGGGCGTGCCGCGGTTTGGCGGTACGCATCACAAGCGCAAAGGTATTGTAGGAGTTAAGGAGACAGATGAAAAACAAGCTGATCGTTCTAGGTCTGGTGGCCATGATGGCGACCGGGGCGTTCGCGCCGTCGTTCACGGGCCGCACCAGCGCTGCTGTCCGCATCGCGCCTGTCGCCGCGCAGGTGCATAGCAATCCCAGCAACCCCGCTCTTTTCGACAAGACGCGCTTCCTAGTCCACATAGGCCTTGCCTACTTCGCGGTCTACCACTTCGTGATTAGCCCCTACCAGAATCACGCCTTCTCGTCGGGTGCGTCGGGCCGCACCTTCGCGTTCGTTAAGGCCGGCGCGGCGGCGCTCTTCGCCTACCACGAGGTGGCCGTCGCCTACAGGATCGCCAACGCGAGCAGCAGCACTACACTGCATGCGCTGATTGCGCCGCTCAATGCCTTTGGTACTAGCCTGGGTGCGATTGGCACCAAGCTGCATGGCAATAACGGCGCTAATGGCAGCGAACAGGACGCCAGCAACCTGAACACGTCGCTCAACTCGTTCGATTCGTCCCTCAATGGTCAGGGTCTGAGCACTGGCGACCTTAGTTCGCCCGTTGGGTACTGATAGCGAAGGTCTCGCCGCGCAAGCACAGGCAAGGGTCCTATACTCAGTTCTCCCACAATGGATCAAAAGGGAGGCCCGAGGGGTGTCGCTAGTGTCGATGGCCCTTCGTCCTCCCTTTTGTGAACCTTACCCTCCATGGAGATGCCCCTAACATAAATGGAGATGCCCCTAACATAAGGAAAGCGGAAACATGAAAAGACAACTAATCCTCCTCAGCATGCTGGGCGCGCTGCTCGTGAGTGCGGCGTCGCCCTCGTTCGCGGGTCGCGTTCGCGCCGCCGGGCCGATCGCGTCCTATGCGCATTCCGTCCCCGCGCAATCCGCCGCCATGCGCCCCGTCCCCGCGCGGCCCGCCGCCACGCACGCGGGCAAGGGCAGGATTGCGTTCGTCATCCATGCCGGCATCGCGTTTTTCCTCTTCCATCACGTCTACAGGCTCTACAAGCAGGGCTATTACCATGGGTTCCACCCCATCCGCTGGACAAAGGCAGGGGCGGAAGTCCTGATCGGCGTGCATGAGGTACGCAAGGCGCTCGACTCGGCCAACAGCAGCAACAGCGCTATCCTGCATGCGCTAGCAAAGCCCCTCAATGCTCTCTACGGGGCGATGGGCGGCCTGCAGTCCAATATCGGTTCGGGCAACTTCAACCCCAATCAGTTCTCGAGCATAGACAACAATGTGACGAGCTTCGAGCGACAGGCCGCTCAGAACGGATTGCCCGTCGTCGAATCGGCCACCGGCCAGTAGGCGCGACAGTCCTTTTCTACCAGCGCAGCGGAGGCCCGGATAGAATGATCTGTCCGGGCCTCTGCCGTGTGCGCTCACGATGATGAGCGCCGCCTGGCCGCTTGACCATAAATGGTCATGGCAGGGGACGGACCCTGAAGGGTCTTTGCTGGCCCCTCATCCAGCATGGACTGAGCGCGTAGAACTCCACGCCGACCTTTCAAGGTCTCGTCCCTGCCATGACCATTTATGGTCAGGCCATCATTGCTTCTGGAACTCTCCTTGGGACGGCTTGGCGGTGCCATCCCGGCGGTAGAGGCCCCAGAAAGCATCCTCGATGGGGTCGTTCGGGCCGTCTAGCAGCGTGAACCACACGATGTCCTGCACGTAGCCGACGCGGCGGGCCGTCTCGAAGACCGTATCCAGGTTGGCGGCCTGGATATCCTCGGTCACGCGCGGCCGGTCGGGCTGCGTACCGGTGCGCCAGCCAACCTCGGTGACGACGATAGGCTTGCCGGGGTCCAGGCTGGCATAGGCGCCGTGGAACCAGTCCAGGTAGGCGCGTATCACCGCCGGTGTGGTGCGTTGGCTCTGATCGACATAGAAGTGGACGCCGACGGCGTCGAGGGGATAGGTCCCGAGCCGCGCCTTGATCTGCGTCCATAGCTGCGAATGGTTGATACCCTGGTCGTAGGTGGCGGCGATAAAGTCGGCCCCGGCCGCCCCGGGGCCGTACGACCCGCCGATGCTGTGCCCGAAGATGCCGCCCGAGATCAGCTGCACCGCCGGGATCGCCGCGTCGGTCTTGATGGCCAGGTACGATTGGCCCAGCAGGTCGGCGAAGTTCGATGGGTAGAGACTCGGCTCTTGCAGACAGGCGGCGCCGGCGTCGGGAGGGCACACGGACGGCGAGACGTTCGGCTCGTTCCACATCTCCCAGCGCGTCACGTTGTACGGAGCCACGCTGAAATGCTCGATCAGGGTGCGCAATTGCTGCACGTACCCCTGGATCGCCGGGTTGTCGCCCTGCCCCCCGGTCGTCTCCTGGGCGTTCCGCACCCAGTCCTGGAACGTCCAGCCGCCGGCGATGTCAGGGCCAGCCTGCGCGATGACGCCGATATTTTTCTGCTGGAGCATGGTGATGACCTGCTCATAGGCGTGCAGACGGGCCGGCGTCCAGGCGGTCTGTCCGGCACCGATGGAGAACGAGAGGCGCGCGTCCTGCACCCCCGCGTCGGCCATCTCCTGCACGTCGCTGGGCCTGAGATAGACCTCGTTGCTCTCGTCGGCCACCGTCTTGCCGATGTCCGCGTCCTTGCCGACGTGCGTGTTGGCGGGCGCCGCTGCGGGCGCGGGCGCGGCCAGGCCGGTCGGGACGAGCGCCCACAGGTCGTTGGCCGCGGCGTCCAACTCGCGCCCGCCGAACATGAGCGCCTGGTTGTCCGCCGCGTCCCAGAGCAGCGAGGACAGCTGACGCGCGGGCGGCGCCGTGGGGTTGGCGATCGGGACCTGCAGCCAATCGTGCGGTGGGTCCTCGGGCTCGTCGTACCACACGTCGTTGCTGTTGCCCTGCATGGAGAGGCCGGGTCCGACCAGGAAGCGCCCATGCGTCGCGTCCCAGCTATAGCCAGCGGACGCGCGCCCCTGCGGTTGGTCCGGTATGTTCTCGAAAGTCCAGCCGGCGCCCGACGACCACGTCCAGGTATCGCTCAGGGCGCCGCCGCCGGGGTTCTTGCCCCCGAAGAGGCGCAGGACACCGCTGGCGGGGTCCCAGGCGATCTGGGACTCCTGGCGCGCGGGCGGCAGATTCTGGTCGCTGATGTTGGGCGAGAGGCCGCTCCAACTCCCGCCGGTCGCGCCGGTCGCGTCGGTCGCGTTGGGCGTGAACGACCACAGGTCGCGGGTCAGCGTGGGGGATGAGCCGTCATCGGTCTGGCCGCCAAAGATCAGCAGGCGACCGTTGGTACTGTCCCAGGCCGCCGCCGCGTGCGCGCGCGCGGGCGGCGCGGCGGGATCGGTATCGGGCGAGAGGTCGGTCCAGGCATTGGTGGCAGGGGTATAGGCCCACAGGTCATTGGTGAAGGTGGCGTAGGAGCCAGTGCCCCTCATGCCCCCAAAAACGAGCAGCGCATTCATGGCGGGGTCCCACACCGCACTGGCCCCATAGCGGGGCGGAGGCGGCGGCGTGGCTGGCGAGATGGCGATCCACGACCCGGTGATGGTACTGAAGGCGGAGATGTCGTTGTAGAACATCGAGGAGTGGGCGTCGGTCCCACCGAAGATATAGAGGCGATGGTCCGCATTATCCCAGGCCGCGGCATAGTCCTGGCGCGCCGCCGGCGGCGCGGCGCTACACGGAGGTAGGGGCGTGGCCGTGGGGGTCGGCGTGGCCGTGGGCGTGGCCGTAGGCGCCGGGGTGTTCGTGCCGGGCGGGGTTGCCGTCACCGTCGCGCCGGCTGCTCCGGGCAGGCCCACGATCACCGGCGTGAAGGTAGCCGCCGGCCCTCCCGGCGCCGCGGTCGGCGGGTTCGCGGCCGTCGTGATGGTGGCAGTGGCGGCAAGCGCGGGCGCTGAGCAGGGCGGCAGGGCCGCTGTGAGCTGCTTCCAGGTCCAGACCGCGTTGAGCGGGCTCGACGGATAGGGCGTGGGGATGGGGACGGTCGTGCTTGATGGGAGAGGCGTCGCCGTCAGGGTGGGCATGAGCGTCGCCGTGGCCGTCGGCGTGAGCGTGGCCGTCGCGCTGGGTGTCGGCGTGTTCGTCGCGGTCGGCGTGTTCGTCGCGGTCGGTGTGCGTGTTGGCAGCGGAGTGGGCGTCGGTGGAGGCGCCGGCGCCTGGCCCGGAACCCACCCCGGCTGCAGCCACGGCCGCATCGTCACCGTCTGCCGGCTGCCAGGCAGGTCCACGCGCACGCGCAGCGCCGCGGGCACGACGGCGCCTTGCAGGCGCATGATGGCATAGGCAAAGCCCGTGGCATTGGTGCGCACGCGCGCGGCGACCGGCCTGGCGCCGGAGACGACGCTGAGGCGGGCCGGTTGGAGCGGCGCCCCGTGCAGCGTCAGGACGACGCGGTCATAGAGCCGCGGCGTGAGCGTCAGGGTCAGGTCGAAGCGCGGGGGCACGGGGGCGCGCAGCTCGTTCAGGCGCAGGACCGAAGCTGACGCCCGTTGCGCCAACACGACGGAGGGCGCGCGCGGATCGAAGCTGAGGGAGAGGATATGCCGGGGCAGGGGCAGGCCCGGATTGTGCATCGGCCGCCACGTCGCGCCGTCATCGTAGCTGTGGTAGAGGTCCAGGTCGGTCAGGGCATAGACCAGGTGCGGGTTGTACGGGTTGACGAACACGCGCAGGCTCCGTCGCGCGCGCACCGCGCGCACCGGCCACCACTGGCCGCCATGGATGGTGCTGCGGTAGAGTTGCGTCCCCTGCACGTCGTACAGGAAGGCGCCGTGCGCGGGGTTGAGCGTGAGCGTGTTGGGCAGCGTCGCCGTGTGCGCGTGCCCGCTTCCTGATGCGCGTGCCGTGGGCGCGATGGCGGGCAGGCCGCGCAGGGCCGGTTGCCAGGTGCGGCCGCCGTCGAGCGTGCGATAGAGGCCCAGGGGCGGCGCGCCCGGTCCGGGCTGGCCGCCGGGCGGCAGCGCCGCGTCGGCGTAGAACAGGTCGGGGTTGGTCGCGTCGGGCGTGAGGTCGAGCAGGTTATAGGCGCGTGGGGTATGGCCCCGGGGGTCTTGCGCGTAGGGCAGCCCCGCCGCCAGCGAGTCGGTGTTGCTCAGGCCGCCGTGGCCGTTGGGCCGCAGCACGAACAGTCCGCCGGTCGCGGCATCGCAGGCCGGGGCGGCGCTGCGCTGGCCGTTGTGGTTGCCATGACTGCCGCGGTTCTGGGCGCCGGCCCCCGACGCGCGGGGCGTTTCAGGGGTTCCAGGCGCCGCGGGCCGCCCGCTGGTGGCCACGAGCAACGCGCCGGGCAAAAGCGCGGACGTTCCGACGGTCATGACGGTCTGGTAGCGCTCGATAAAGCAGCCGCGCGCAAAGTTGCGCGGGTGGTCGTTGGGGCCGAAGATCGAGGCCCAGTGGCGGCCAGCGTCGAGCGAGCGTTGCAGGAACAGCCCGAACACGCGGTAGTCCAGGCGGCGGCCGGCGCCGTTGGGCGGCAGCGCCACGTGGAGGCGTAGGTCCGGACGCCCGACCGCCGAGCCGGCGGCGTGAGGGCGCGTCGCGTTCGTCGCCGCATGGGCCCGCGGCGTTGCCGTCGGGCGCGGCGCCGCGATGGCGGCGATAGGGCGCGGCGCCGGCGCGCCGCGGGAAACGTTGGGAGCGACGGACGGCGCGCTCGGCGCGGGCAGCGCGAGCGCGGCGAGGAGGACGACCACGAGCGACAGACGGCCGACGGGCGCGCGGAACAAAACGTGCAAGAGTCCACCTGCTCACTGCTGCAAGACGCTGGAGGGAACAGGTGTAGGCTATCAAAGAAGAGCCGTCCCCGTCAAAGTGATGGTGTGGCAGAAAGGCCGCCCTCACCCCCCAACCCCCTCTCCCTACCGTGGGAGAGGGGGTTGGGGGGTGAGGGGAATCAGTACGTCTCCAGAATCTTCGCCACGTGGCGCGCGGCGTCGTTGACGGGGGTGAGATGGCCGGGCAGCAAGAGGTCGATCCGCATCGCGGCCATCCGTTCGAGGGTGTGCCGCTCCGCGGCGCGGTCCTGGGTCAGGAACCCCGGGGACGGGCGCAGTTTGCGCCCGCCGAACACGGCGTCGCCCGCGAAGAGGACGCGTCCCGCCTGCACCCCGATGTGGCCCGCCGTGTGACCGGGCAGGTGCAGCACGGTCAGCCCGTCGAGGGTGTCGCCATCGTGCAGCACGCGGTCGACCGTGAAGGTGTTGGTGCGGCGTCCCACTGTGGCGCGCATTAGCGAACGCATCAAGGGGCCGGGGCTGGGCAGGTCGCCCAGGGTGTGAGCATGGGCGTCGCGCGCCAGGTAGGGGATGGCGTCGGCGTGCGCGCAGATCTCGGCGCCGCTGAGGCGCTGCAGCGCGCGGGCGTTGCCCACGTGGTCTACATCGCAGTGCGTCAGCACGATGCGCTGCAAGTCCTTAACCTGCACGCCAGCGGCGTCTAGGGCGCGCGTCAGCGACCCGAGCGTCCCCGGCAAGCAGGTGTCGATCAGCGTCAGTGGCGGTCCCATCACCAGGTAGACGTTGCTCGCCGGCGACGCCTCGATGCTATGAATGCCCGGCCATACTTCCATGATGCGGTCCTCGATCTCTGGTCGTTAGTCGTTAGCCGTTAGCCGCTCGGCGGTTGGCAATCGGGGTCTTGTTCCCAGTATGCCTGCATCCAGGTACAATTTCTCCGATTACCTGACGCATCAGGTTGCCATTGTCAGTGATGGCGGCGCGTAGTACGCTACGCATGAGCCAAAAAACCCGCCATGCAGCTACCACAGGCCTATTGCACGGATTGCACGGAGCGTAGGTTGTAAGATAGGAGGCCCTCGCCGTGTCGCATGACCAGTTGTTCAAGACTTTGCTGCGCGTCTTCTTCGCCGACATCCTGGCTCTCTTCTTGCCCACCCTCGCCGCCCGCCTGGTCCCCGCCGCCGCCGCCTTCCTCGACCCCGAGGCTTTCCTCGACCTGCCCCAGGGCCAGCGCCGCATCGCCGACCTCGTCGCCCGCATCCCTCTCCGGCCTTCGCCCGCACCCCTGCCCGACCCCAACCTCTTCGCTCCCCACGACGCGATCCTCCTGCACCTGGAAACGCAGGCCCAGCCCGACCCGACGCTTCCCGAGCGCCTGCGCACCTACAACACCGCCCTGGAGAACCGCGAGGGCTTGCCCGCCCTCTCCGTGGCCTTCCTGCCCTTCGGCAACGGCGGCGCCGGCCCCCGCCGCG
>JAABUQ010004383.1_pt1 | contig 24149 bp, 21 predicted proteins | sample 5560001 | NCBI WGS metagenome assembly JAABUQ01 (sample SAMN10711888, study PRJNA513371) | rock metagenome | isolation source: Antarctica rocks | place: Antarctica: Victoria Land, Finger Mt nord | collected 2015-12-18
CGCCTGCACGTTCCCTATTTGGCCTTTCGAAGCGCGCTGGCGGGTTCCGCTACTGCCCCGCACATCCACATCGGAACCGGCAGCACCCGCCTGAAACTCGCCGCGCGTTAGTATTCGCTTACATGCCTTCCCGCTGCGATCGCGTCCTCATTTCGTCCCAGCAGATTCAGCAACGCGTTCGCGAGATGGCCGCCGAAATCGAAAGCGATTATCCGGATGGCCCCCTCTATCTCATCTCCATCTTGAAAGGCGCGTTCATCTTCATGGCCGATTTGGCCCGCGCCTTGCAGCGCCCGTCCGTCCGCATCGAGTTCATGGGAATTTCAAGTTACGGCGATCAGAAAACAAGTTCCGGACAGGTCAAAGTCACGCGCGATCTGGACGTAAACATCGAAGGCCATCACGTCTTGATCGTCGAAGACATTATCGATAGCGGCGTAACGCTCAGCTATCTCACGCGCCTGCTCGAGCAGCGCCACCCGAAGACGCTGGAGATCGTTACCCTGCTCGATAAACCGGAACGCCGCATACAGCCGGTGGACGTGAAGTACGTCGGCTTCAAAATCCCCGACGAGTTCGTGGTCGGCTACGGGCTCGATTACGCCGAAGACTACCGCAACTTAAGCGACATCCGCGTGCTCAGCGATTAAACTTTCGGCGCGGGCGGCGCCAGCTCACGAGCCTTGCATTGCGAAGAGAAGCCGCCGCGCCCATGCGCGCCATCGCAAAAAGGCTTGTTCTCCGCGAGACCGCAACGGCACAGCGAAATAAAAGACCGTCCCCCCAGCCCGTACGAGTTCCCTTCCGAATCTTGAATCGTAAAATCGCCCTCAATGCGGATTGGACCGTTATTTATAACAGTCACTTTCGTTGCCATGCTTTCCGATGTTAGCAACACCCGCATAGGTTCAACGCCGCTTCGGTCTTGCTTCCTTATAATTGGGAGCGCAGGTATTTCGAGTGATCCAGTTCAACTACGATTCCGACCGGGAGCTTTTCCAAAACGCAATAACGTTCGCGCAAAAACAGGTCAAGCGCCTGATCGAAAATCATCCGGATTTTTACCCCATGTACAGCGACGCCGGCAAGTGGATGCACGAAGGCCCTGCCTGGACGCACTGGTGCGATGGATTTCTGCCTGGCATGATGTGGCTCTTCTACCGCCACCTGGGGCCTGATAAATCCGACTCAAACTTCTGGATAGAGCAGGCTATCCGCTACAGCAAACCACTCGAAATCCGGAAAACGGACAGCGACGTCCACGATCTCGGGTTCATCTTTTTCTCCACTTACTATCGCTGGTACAACATCACCAAGGACAACTCCATTCGCGAAGTGGTGCTGCACGCGGGCAAAACGCTCGCGCAGCGCTTCAATGAAGCGGGGCAGTACCTTCGCTCTTTCGTGGCCGAAGACTCCATCTTCATCGACATCATGATGAACGTCGGCATTATCTTCTACACGGCACGCGAGTGTAATGACAAAAAGCTTCGCGACATCGCCGTCCGCCACTGCATGACCACCCGGCGATACCTGGTTCGAGGAGACGGCTCGACAGCGCACGAAGGCATCTTCGATCTGGAAACCGGAGAATTCCTCCGGCAATCCACGCAGCAGGGCTTCCGCGGCGATTCTTGTTGGTCGCGCGGCTTGGCCTGGGCCCTCTATGGCTTCTCCAATTCCTTTGAATACAGCCGGGATCCCCGCTTTCTACAGACCGCCGAAGCGTGCGCCGACTACTACATCAGTCACACGCCCGCCGACGGTGTGCCGCCTTGGGACTACAACGCTCCGCCCGAGAATCGTTCCCTCATCGATACCTCCGCTGCGGCTATTGCGGCCGCGGGCCTCCTGCGTCTCTGCCGCCTCATTCCCGACCCGATGAAAGGACACTTCTACTGGTCCACCGCCATCCATATCCTCCGCACCCTCTGCAACAAATACCTCGCCCTTCCCGACTCTAATTGGGAAGGTGTGTTGAAAGGCGGCGTCTACCACATCCACAAGGGCTTGGGAGTCGACGAGTCTGTCATGTGGGGCGAATATTTCTTTGTCGAGGCACTCGAAGAAGCTCTGCGCGTCATGCAATGACGATCTTCAAATAGATTCGACTAACTCGGCTGGACCTCTGCGGCCCAACGGCGAGTAAGTCGCGCTAACCCATGCCCCTGCGTACATCAGGCCTCCAATGATAAGCGTCAGTTGCAGGCCCAGATAGATGGCCAGAAACATGGCGGCCGCCGACCCCAGTACGCTCGATGCCGCATTGATGGCCCAGGCCCAACGAACCGATTTCGGGCTCACTCGCTCAAGTAGCGCAAGTCCCGTCGGAAACGGAATTCCCATGGCGAAACCAGCCGGGCTGATCAGTAACACCGAGATCAGCACTTTCAGCGGAAAAGGCAAAGCTACTCCGCTTTCGGTGACCGGCGTCACTACCACGGACAGCAGGAAAATCGCCGCCACGATCAGCAGCAGCACCCTTCCTAACCTCCCCACGTCTCCATGCACCAGCCGCTTACTCGCGAAGCTTCCGAAACCGCTCGAAAGAAGCATCGAAAAGATAATCACCGTGAGCGCGTAAGTCGGGTGCCCTAAAAACAAGACAAATTTCTGAATAAGAGCGACTTGGATCAGAATGTAACCCGCGCCGATAAACAGAAAGAAAAGCAACGCGCGTACGCTGCCCTTTTCCTTCGGTAACCGATGTCCCAGCAGCAGCGGCGGCAGCGAGAGAATCACAAGCGTAGCCACAATGCTGATTCCAACTAGCTCAAACAGAACCGGAAGTGCGGCGTTGACCTTGTAGTCGGCGGCGCTGCGGGAGGCGTGCAACACGAACTTCCAAACATCCCCGGGCTGAACGGTGTAGAAGAAGAAAGGCCGGTCATCGGAGACTGGCCGGACATCGAAGGTGTACGACGCATAAAAGCGGCCTACGTCAGGTGCCAGAAGCAGGTCTCGAAACGGGCTCGCAATCGTCGTGCCTGGCACATAGAGAACCTCCATCTTCGCTTTCGCGACGGCGCTCTCCAGGCGCGAAATGTCGGCCCGGCTGAAGGGCTGCCGCGAGATCAAGATTGTGTCCTTTGCTCCCCAACCCCGTAGTTCCTGTCCATTTTCGCGAACCACCGCCACGTGGCGGGCCGGTTCATTTTGCCCCAGTTGCTTCAAAGCCGCATACCCCAGCGAAACCACCCGCAACGATTCGCGCGGCGGAACAAAACCCCAGCGCGTAAACGCCATCACGCCATCGCTCGTCAGGTGCGACAAGTAATCTACAAACGCGTTCGTGGTGTAGAGGTTGTTCTCCGAAAGAGCAAATGCCCCGGCCGCCGTCGACGCCCACGTGTCCACCAGCGTTGCCTGCAATACCTGGTACCGCTCTTGCGAACGCCGCACAAACGAGCGGCCGTCCTCCACCACGATTCTGACCTCCGGCCGGAAGTACAAATTGTTGCTGTATTGCGGAAACTTCTGCCGCATAATTATGTTCGCGATGATCGGATTGATCTCCACGCCTGTGACGTCCTTGCTGCCCGAAGCGAGCGCGCGCGAAACGTCCCAACCGCCCCCAGGCCCGATCACCAGCGTCTTTGCGCCGGGACGAAGCACATACGGCATTCCCGGCCCCGCATACGTCAGATCGAATTTTTGCTGCGCGGAAAGATGCTCGAAATCAAAGCGAGCCACACCCGTCGCGGCATCTGCGTCAATGACAATACTCTTCAACCCACTGCCCGGTTCCGGCTTCAGCGCAATGCGCGAAAACTCGTTCCACTTAACGAACTCCTCGTTCTTTAACTCTCCCCCTTTCGCGAACTTTACATCGATCAAAGAGGATTTCGAATTGTAGGCGATCAGCCCCACCAGCAATAACCCGGCAACCACCGCGAAGATCCGGCCCCCCGTCGCGCGCGCCACGTGAAACCAAATGGCCGAAGACACCGCAAACAGAACCGCCGCAATCAGGATCGTGTTCGGCCCGCCTACCCACTTCAGCAGCAGTACCAACACCGCACACCCACCGGCCGCGCCAAGCAGATCGAAGAAATACACCCGGCTCACCCGCTCGATCGTATCCGCCACTACTAGTGAAATAATCGTCCCCGCCATGAAGAACGGTACGGCTGTTACAAAGTAAGCGGTCAAAAATGCGGGTGTCCGCACATTAGTTGTGGGCGACAAGACGAACCACAAGCAGACCACCACCGCGACGGCGTTCATCACCGCCATCACGCCGAGCTTGCCGTATAAGGAGCCTCGCAAGCCTGACACCACGTAGGAAAACACTCCGCCCGCTCCCAATCCGAAGAGCGCTATCGATATCGCAAGAAACGCGAAGTGATAGTAATACACCACCGAGAAAACACGCGTCAAAGCCAATTCGAGCAGCAGCGTCGCTATGGACGTGGACGCAATGCCGAAATAAATCTGCGGCCAGTATCCTCGTTGCGAAGACGGGTTCCTCCCGCGGGCCTCTGAATGAGCGTTGGGCAATGTCTTATCGTAGATAGTCGGCATTCAGGTCTTCGTCACTCGGCAAGAAACGAGGCAATCCGCTCCGCAATCCGTACGCTCGCTTTCCCGTCTCCATAGGGGTTGTGCAGCCGCGACATGCGTCCGTACTCCTCCGCATCGTCCAGTAACCGCGTTGCCTCCCGCACAATCGTCTTGCGAGCGGTTCCCACCAGCTTGACCGTGCCTGCTTCCACCGCTTCCGGACGTTCCGTTTGTTCCCGTAGCACCAGGATCGGTTTCCCCAGCGAGGGACCCTCCTCTTGCACTCCGCCCGAGTCCGTGATTAGCAGATACGCCTGGCGCATCAAATCCACAAACGGCAAGTAATCCAGCGGTTCTAATAACAGGACGTTCGCCTTGCCTCGCACGGTTGCATCCACCGCCTGCTGAACGTTGGGATTGGGATGCACCGGCCAGATAATTTGTACATCGTCGCGCTCGGCGAGTTCCGCGACTGCCTGGCAGATTTCGAGAAACGGCGCCCCAAAGCTCTCGCGCCTATGCGCGGTGACGGCAATCAGCTTCTTGCTGTTATCGATTGGCAGCGGAGCGGGAGATACGGTCCCCCGCTCGAGCGCGTCCCGAATACTCAACACCGCGTCGATCCCCGTGTTGCCGGTCACTTGAATGCGCTCCGCCGGAACACCCTCGCGCAGGAGATTGCTCGCGGCCCAGTCCGTCGCCGCGAAATGCAAATCCGCCAGACGCCCCGTCACTACCCGGTTCATCTCTTCCGGGAACGGAGCTTTCAAGTCGAACGTCCGCAGTCCCGCTTCCACGTGCGCTATTGGAACACGATGGTAAAAGGCGGTCAGCGCCCCACAAAAGGTCGAAGTGGTATCGCCTTGCACAACCGTCAGGGCAGGCTTGAGTTCGTTGAATACAGGCTCCAGCCCCTCCACCAGCCGCGCCGTGAGCGCAGTCAGCGTCTGACCCGGCTGCATCAAATTCAGGTCGTAATCCGGCTCAATCTCGAAGGTCTTCAATACTTGGTCGAGCATGCCGCGATGCTGCGCCGTAACGCACACCGCTGTTTCAACGGCTGAACTGTAGGGAGACCTTCGCAGCGCGGAGATGAGTGGGCAAAGCTTGATAGCTTCGGGCCGCGTGCCAAAAACCACCAACACTCGTTTGGGGAGAGCGGAAGCCCGGGAGAGTCCGCTACTTGTGACGGTAGGTGATTCGTCCCTTGGTGAGGTCATAGGGAGACATCTCCAGGGTCACGCGATCACCGGCTAACACTCGGATTCGATTGCGTCTCAATTTTCCGGCGAGATGCGCCAGAACGGTTCGGTCTTGATCTAGTTGCACGCTAAACAACCCGCTCGGAAATTTTTCTACCACGGTTCCAGTTACTTCTATGCTGTCTTCTTTACTCATTCGCCTCTAACAAGAAAATATGCGGGAAACGGACGCAATTCTGGTAATTCCGCTATGGGAGAGTATAGCGCAGGAAACGGTTCTGGCCTTAAGGTGGGTTGCTGTAAAATTCACGCTGGCAAAGGCGCGACAAACGAAATCTGTTCTCCACGCCTGCAAGTCATCTTTGCTGCCGTTCGGAACTTGGTGGATGCAGTTCTGGGAGAGTGTGGCCGCGTTTCGAGGATGTACTCTAAAAGGGTAATTGACGACAGGCCATGACACTCATCCTTGAACTGCCTGACAACAAGGACGCCGCGCTGAAAGCCAAGGCGCGGAAGCGCGGCATGTCGGCCGAGCAGTAGGCGCAGCAAATTCTCAGCCGAGCGCTATGCGAAGAAGATACTCGCGGCGTTGAGGCTGTCAGCGTGGTAGAGGAAATGCGCGCGTTGCGCGCCCATATCAAACCCGACCCGGAAGGTTGGACCACCCGCGATTACGTGCAATACGGCCGTCGGTAGTAACTGCCCTGGTCATCGGCGCATCGGTAGCGCTCGCTTGGGGTCTACCGGATGAAACCAGCCCCTATGCCGATGCCGCGCTGATAGCCATCGAAAAGGGCGTGATGCATGTTCCCGAACTTTGGCCGTATGAGATTGCCAACGGACTTGTAATCGCCCATCGTCGGCAAAGAATTACCTCTGAAGATGAGCAAATGTTCGTGGCTGCCATCTCGCGACTGACCCATTCGCATGGCGCGCATGGATGCGCTCACCGTTATACGGCGGGCGACGGACTCCGCCATCCGGCTTGAACTGACCGCCTACGATGCGGCTTATGTGGATCTAGCGCTGCAAGAGGGCTTCCCATCGTAATGTCTGCGGAAGTCACTAGCTATTCAATATTGCTTGTCATACTGCCGCCACGTTTGGATCCCTCCCGGCGGCGTGTGTTCTACTCTTGAGTCGGGGGTCTCTCGATAATCCATGTGGCTTAGACGGGAACAGCAATTTTGATCGCCCCTCCAAGCGAATTCAGAAACAAAAACGTTCTGGTTACGGGGGCTGGCCGTGGTATTGGTAAACGCTTCGCCCTTGGTTTTGCTTCCCTCGGAGCGAAGATCGGACTGATCGGGCGCAGCAAAGCCGAAATTGATCTCGCTCACATCGAAATCGAGCAAGCCGGCGGCAACGCCCTCCGCATTCGCGCCGACGTCACCGATCCCGAACAACTCGCCCTCGCCGTCGATCGTGCCCGCGTGGTCTTCGGCAGTCCCTTCGATGTGCTAATCTGCGCCGCCGCTGTCCCTGGACCGCTTAACTCCTTCTTGCAATCTCCGCTCAAAGCCTGGACCGAGACGATCCAGATCAACCTGCTCGGTGTGGTGCATTCATGCCGCGCCGTCCTACCGTCGATGGTTGACAAACGCTCCGGCAAAATCATAGTTCTCACTTGCGATAGCGACGAACTCCCGAAACTGAACTTCTCCGCCTACACGACGTCGAAAACGGCGGTCGTCCGCTTCGTCGAGTCCCTGGCGGCGGAAGTGGTCGATCACAACGTGCAAGTGAATTGCTTCGATCCCGGTCCGGCCTACACGAATCTTACCGACGAGATCATCAGCGCGGAGAATCGGCTTGAGCAGCGCGTCGTCACCCTAGCCAAAGAGACCCGCCGCACCGGAGGCGTGTCACCGGAGCAGCAGCTCCGACATATGGCCTTTCTTGCCTCCGAACAATCCAATCACATCAGCGGCAAGTTGATCCATGTGCATGACGATTGGAAGAAGCTCAAAAACGCGACCCTCCGTCCCGACGCCCTCACGCTCCGGCGCATGCAAAAGTAATTGAGAGCACCCTCGATCCGCTATTTTTTATCCGCGTCTACTCGGTCGAAAAACGGTAAATCGTTGTTTCGTGGTATTGCTCGCCCGGATGCAGCACCGTGCTCGGAAAACTCGCGCGATTGGGCGAATCCGGAAAGTGCTGCGTCTCCAGACACAGAGCGGAACGGAAGCGATACGTCCCCCCGACGCCGTGCATCTTCCCGTCCAGGAAGTTGCCGGTGTAAAACTGCACGCCCGGCTGCGTGGTAAACACTTCCAGCACCCTGCCCGACTTCGGCTCCTCCACCTTCGCCGCCGCTGTGCTCAGTTGGCCGGAGCTGTTGAGCACGAAGTTGTGGTCGTACCCGTTTCCCAATTTCAATTGCTCATTCTGGTCTTTGATATGCGCACCGATCGTCGTGGCTGTCCGGAAATCGAAAGGCGTTCCCGCAACTTCCTGTATTGCCCCGGTTGGTATCAGCGTGCTGTCAACCGGCGTGTACCGGTCCGCCGCGAGCGTCAGCTTATGCTGCAGAACCGTCTCGCTCCCCGCCCCGGCCAGATTGAAGTAGGAGTGATTCGTTAGATTCAGGACAGTATCTTTATCGGTTGTCGCGTTGTAGTCAATATGTAGTCCGTTCTGGGCGTCCAACGAATAACGCACGGTCACGTCCAGGTTACCCGGGAATCCTTCTTCGCCGTCCTTACTTAGGTAGTGCAGTTCCAAGGCCGGTCCTTCCGCCGTCGACACGTCTTTCGCATCCCATACTTTTGCATTGAAGCCCTTCAATCCGCCGTGTAGCGTATTCGGAGCATTGTTGATAGGAAGGTGATACTGATGACCGTCAAGCGTAAACGTCCCCCGCGCGATGCGATTGCCGTAACGTCCAATAAGCGCGCCGAAATAAGCCGTATTCAGCTTTTGCGTGTAGCCCTCCAGCGTGTTGAATCCCAGCACCACATCCCCGAACTTCTTATTCCGGTCCATCACCTTCACCGAAGTGACTGTGCCGCCGTAATTGGTGATCTTGACCTCCATTCCGCCAGAGTTCTTCAAGGTATACAGGAACACCTCCTGGCCATCGGACGTCTTTCCGAAGGGCTCCTTGGGAAGAGGCTGCGCGCCTTGAGCGCGGAAGAATCCCGCCGACGAAATCAATAGGACCGAGCTGGCGAACACGCGAAGTAGAGTTGTTTTCATAACATCGGCTGACGCAGCCGTTTCTCTAGTGTATGGCGAGGTGCCTGTGAAGGGTCTCCCTTATTGAATAGATCGGCTGAATTTCCCATAAGCATGAGGTCGCGCCCAGCCAAATTGCTTATTTCTTCCCTGTACTAAAATTACGCTCCCGCCGAATAGAAGGATGTGCGATGTCAAGATCCTGCCAGTCTCGATCCTGCAAACTGGCCGCACTTCCGCGCGCAAAGCCACTCGATGCTGGACGACATGCTCGACTATCTCGAACAAATTCGTAGCCGTCCCGTCTGGCAACCCATCCCGAGCGAGGTCCGGGCTCGCTTCTTAGACAGTGTTCCCCACGCGCCCACCGCCCTGGCCACCGTGCACCGGGAATTCATGCAGTTTGTTCTCCCTTATACCCTCGGCAACGCGCACCCCGGCTTTATGGGCTGGGTCCACGGTGGTGGAACGCCCGTCGGCATGTTGGCCGAGATGCTAGCGGCGGGTATCAACGCAAACTGTGGCGGGCGAGATCACATCCCTATAGAGGTGGAGCGCCAGGTTGTTCGCTGGATGCAGGAACTCTTCGGTTTCCCCCACACCGCCTCCGGCCTCTTTGTCACCGGCAGCTCCGCCGCCAACCTGCTGGCCGTTCTGATCGCCCGCGATGCCGCGCTGGGCTTCGAAGTCCGGCGCAAAGGCGTTCCAGCCTACACCAATCCTCTCGCTGCTTACGCTTCCGTTGCCGTCCACGGCTGCATCAGCCAAGCCCTCGATCTTTCCGGTCTCGGCAGCGGCGCGCTCCGCCTCATCCCGGTTGATGATCGCGGGCGCATCCGGCTCGACGCGCTCGAAAAGGCCATCGCTTCCGATCGCCAGGCCGGTTTCACGCCCTTCCTACTCATCGGTACTGCCGGAACCGTCGACACCGGCGCTGTCGATGACCTCGCGGCACTCAGCGCCCTCGCTTATGCCAACCGGCTCTGGTTTCACGTCGATGGCGCCCTGGGCGCCCTCGCGATCTTGGCGCCGGATCTCGCCCCGCGTCTGGCCGGCATCGAACGTGCCGATTCGCTCGCCTGCGACTTTCATAAATGGGGCCAAGTGCCCTATGACGCGGGATTTCTCTTGGTACGCGACGCCGCTCTCCATCGCCAAGCCTTCGAGTCGCCGGCAGTTTACTTGCATCGCGAAACCCGTGGTCTCGCCGCCGGCTCACCTTGGCCCTGTGACTTAGGGCCCGACCTTTCGCGCGGATTCCGCGCCCTTAAAACCTGGTTCACACTCAAAGTCTTCGGAACCGCCGCGCTCGGCGCTGCCATCTCCGAAACTTGCGCCCTCGCGCGTTACCTCGAATCGAAAGTCCGCCAGTCCCCCGAACTCGAACTGCTCGCTCCCGTCGAACTCAACATCGTTTGCTTCCGCTACCGCTGCCCGCAGGACCGTGAAGTGACAGCCGATGAAGTGAATGCCGAAATCGCCATTCGCCTGCAGGAAGCGGGCGTGGTCGCGCCGTCCACCACTACCTTAAATGGCCGCGTTGCCCTCCGCGCCGCCATCACAAACCACCGCACCACGCGCACCGACATTGACGCTCTGATCGACTCCACGCTTCACGCCGGACTTTCCCTGCAGCTTCCCCCGCCGCCACGACACTTGCATCATCAACAGCTTCAGGAGGTCGCCCAAACGCCATGACCCAGTGGCCACTCACCCTCGCCCGCAAAACCGGCCTGGCAGAGGTCGAAACCGAACTGGCCGCGCAGCCGGAGTCTCTCCACCTGCGCTTCGAGCGCGCCTGCATCCTCTCTGAGCTGGGCCGCAATGACGACGCCCAACACGCCTACCTCGATCTCCTCACTCGCGATCCGAGTCACCGCGCCGGCTTGAATAACTTCGGCACGCTGCTCTACTCCACCGGTTACCGCGCCGCCGCCCGAACCGCCTATCGGGAAGCCATCGCTAAGCATCCACACGATCCGGCAGGGCACGTGAACCTTGCCAACTTGCTACTTGAAGAAGGGGAACTTGCCGACGCCCGCGAGCACTTTGAAACCGCCCTGCGCCTCGCCCCCGCCCATCCTGAGGCTCATCAAGGCCTCGGCAGCTTGCTCGTCGAACTCGGCGAACCCGAAGCCGCTCTCGAACACCACCGCATCGGCTACCGGCATCGCGCCGTCATCCATCTGCCCTATCGCGGCGACGCCCCGCCTATACGTCTCCTCCAACTCGTCTCCGCCAATGGAGCCAACGTGCCCCTCCGCCACCTTTTGGACGACCATGTTTTTCAAACCTCGGTCGTGCTCCCGCAGTTCCATAACCCGGCGGACCCGCTCCCGGAACATGACGTCGTCTTTAACGCCATCGGCGACGCCGACAACTCCGAAGCAGCGCTCGAAGCAGCGGTGGACTTCCTTGCACTCACCCCCGCCCCCGTCTTGAATCACCCTTCCGCTGTTCTGCGCACCGCCCGCGCGGAAAATCTAGCCCGCCTTAGCCGGCTTCCCGGTGTCCTCACGGCTCATAGCGCGCGCCTTTCCCGCGAACTCCTGGCCGCGCCGGATGCGCCCGCCACCCTCCTCGCGCTCGGTTTTTCTTTCCCGCTTCTCGTGCGGACACCCGGCTTCCACAATGGCCGCCATTTCGTCAAAATCCTGGACCCGGCTGAGCTCCCCCGCTGCCTCCAGCCCCTCCCCGGCGACCAACTGGTCGTGCTGCAGTTTCTCGACTCGCGCGGCAGTGACGGCAAAGTGCGCAAGTACCGCGTCATGCTGATCAACGGCCGCCTGTATCCCCTGCACCTTGCTATTTCAAGCGATTGGAAAATCCATTACGTCACGGCCGACATGTCCGACAGCGTCGCCCACCGCGCCGAAGAAGCTAGGTTTCTCGAAGACATGCCCTACGTGCTAGGCCCCCGCGCCACCACCGCTCTTGAACACATTCAGCGCGAGCTCGCTCTCGACTACGCCGGCGTCGATTTCGGCTTAAGCCCTCAAGGCGATGTCCTGCTTTTTGAAGCAAACGCCACCATGGTGGTTCACCTGCCCCCGCCTGACGAACGTTGGAACTACCGCCGCGCTGCCGTCCAGCGCATTCACGAAGCCGTGCGCGACATGTTCACCTGTCCGCCGCGCCGCAACGCCAAGTTGCCCAGGTGACCGGCCCGCGCCGCCGCGATTCCCGCTTCCACCGGCGCATTCGGCTGCTTCCGGTCCCGCACGCACGCAAAGAAGTTCTCCATGTGCGAGATGGTTCCATCCTTCACGCTCTTCTCGCTCAGCACCGCGCCTTCGCCCCGCGCGCCTTCACGGTAAATCCCAAACCCTCCGCGCGTCAGCTTCAGCGTCCCCTTCGTTCCGCGGAACTCCAGCCCTCCATCGTCTACCGAAGAAACCATCGTCCCCTCATACCCCACCTGGAAATCCGAGTACCGGAAGGCCGCCTGAATCGTATCCGGGCATTGCCACTGCTCGAACACATATTTGTCGCCCAGCGCCTGCACCACCCGCGGCTCCGCCGTCTTCATGGCCCAATGCACCACGTCCACCCAATGCGTGAACAGGTCCGTCATCGCGCCGCCGCCGAAATCCCAAAACCAGCGCCACCGCCGGAACTTCTCTTCGTCGAACGGTTGCTCCGGTGCCGCTCCCAGCCACCGCTTCCAATCGAGCAACTGCACCTCAATCGGCAACTGACGCCCCGCACTCCCATAGTTCTGATACCAGTACGTCCGCACCTGCGTCACCCGCCCGATGTTGCCGCCCTGCAGCAGCTCCACCGCGCTCTGAAAATGCGTCCAGCTCCTCTGCTGCATCCCGCATTGCAGGACGCGCTGCGAAGCATGCACCGCTCGCGCCAGCGGCTCTCCTTCTTCCACCGTGTGCGTCACCGGCTTTTCTAGATACACGTCCTTACCCGCCGCCAGCGCATCGGTCGCGACGCGCACGTGCCAATGGTCCGGAACCGCAATAATCACCGCATCGACGTCTTTCTTGTCCAGCACTTCGCGGTAATCCACATGCGTGGTCGCGATGCTGATCGAGCGCTCGCGAATCTCGTCCCGCCGCGGCCCGTACACATCGCATCCCGCCACCAAGTCGTACCCGCCCACCTGATCGGCGGCATTCAGAAGCTCTCGCATGCGTCCGCCGCACCCGATTGCTCCCACGCGAATCAAGTCGTTCGCCCCCGCCGCGCGCGCCGCCGCCACCGCAGTCAATCCGCCGGCCATCAAAAATCTTCTTCGATTTGTGCTCATGGGGAACGCCCGTTATCGTACATCAATGCGCTTCGCGCCGCCGGACGGTTGAAATCCCGCGATGATCGTTGTTATGCACGGCAGAAATCCCACTCCGCTTACATCTTCCAGGCCCCCCGCTGGTCCGGTGTGGACATTGGGCCACCATAGTCAAACCGGCCACAGTCGGGAAAGCGCTGTCGGAAGTCTCCGACCAGCCACTCGCCAGCAAGAGTAATGGACGACTCATGCGATGCATAAACGAGCCAGTCCATAGTGGAGGAGGTCCAGTAGCCTTCCTCGCCGGAGTAGGCTGGCTCGAATGCGTCTAGGCTTTGCTCACAGCCCCACTCCCGGAACTCACGCACTTCCCACACTCGTTCAACTCCCTGCCGAGCCAGGATCTCGCGGAGAGCCATATGTTTCCCGCTATCGAACCAATCTGTGTGGAACATGAGCACCTCGCGCGGAGCAGTGCCCTTTCGCAACGGCCACCAGTAGTGCTCCCCGCTAATATCCCAGGCTGTGTGCAACGACTGCCAGAGCCCCTTTAGTTCCTCCTCGCCAAACACGCGTCGCATCGGCAGACTTTCGACGACGGCCAATTGGCTCCGCCCAACGGACCGGATGAAACGAGCGAATTCTTCCCGCTCTTCTGACATGGCCGCGCTTGCGGCGGGCGGAAGGTGAGGGTTAGCAGTGGATGTAGTCTGTGCTCGCGATCCGGCAGATACTAGCTCTTCGCGGAGTTGATCCACACCGCGAACTAATCGTGGCTCCAGGCGCTCGATTTGTTTAAGGATGGCTTCCCAGACAAGATAGCGAGGAAACGTTGCGTATGCCTGGTCCGTATACTCCCAATGTGCCCGGCTCCCGGGCTTGCGGGCGCTTCCACTAGCTTCCAATTGCTCGTATGCCGCTGCCCGGTATGCGTGCCGTTCTATGCAATGACGTCGTGCCATCGTGTGAAGGGCATGCAATAGGTCCATGCGTTTTAATTCTACTTAGCCAAGGCGTTATCCAAGGTGGACCGGCAAGCTCATGGGATCGACTCTACTCTGACGCCCCGTAGCTTCCCCATGAGCTTCGCAAATTCGCTGTGGCTCGGAAATCCCCATCTGCAAATCGGCGCGATCTCCTTACGCCGCCCACTCCCGACAAAGCCGCTGATCCAAGCTCCCGCTCCAGCAAACTGTCAGACCCCCCGGTGCTCGCCAGTATCAGGCGCGCCGCTTCGCCGGGCACATCCCACTGAGGAAAATGTCCGCAATCTTCAAACCAGTGGAGCCGCGCCATCGGAAATAGCTCCAAAGCTCGTTCCGCCTGCCTCGGCAAACACACTCGGTCCTTTCGTCCCCACCCGATCGTGATCGGGCCCCGTGTCGAACCGGGCGCAGCGCCCTGCTGCTGGGCACCATAGGCGAGTTCATGAAGCAGTTCATCGAACGAGGGCGAAGCCGCATAGCTGCGCATCTCCTCCAGCGTCACCACGGGCGACAAACTCCAAGGCCGCGCCGAAAACTGAGACAGCAGCAGCGTGCGCCCTACCGGATTGTTTGTAAACAGCGGCATTACCGGCTGAAGCAATCGGACAAGCCGAATCGAGAGACCAATCGAAGACGCAAAGAAGGCCCGCTCCCATCCATGCCAAAATCCGCCTGGATCGAGCGACACCGTGGCGCCAACAACTCCCCGACGCGCCAGTTCAAGAACCAGCCGCGCGCCCATCGAAGCTCCTCACCACGTCCACGCCAATCAACTGGTGCGAATCCAGGAACTCGGTGACGGCATCGGCCAGCGTAGCGATCGACACCTCCCCGCGCAAAGGCGGCGTTTTGCCAAATCCAGGCAAATCGATGGCAATCACTTCACGTTGAGCGGCCAAGTCGTTTAACACTGGCCGCCAAGACCCCCAAGTGCTGCCCAGTCCGTGAATAAGCAAAAGCGGCTTGCCGGCCCCTCGACGGATCCCATTCATCCTCATAGCGATTCGTTGCTCCCCTCAGTCGACGCCGCTTCGGATGCCGTGTTTCCCGAAGAACAATGCAAAACCGTAAACGCTTCCGCTGCTACTCGTATCACTCCCGGTGCCATGTTCATCTGTTTGCGATAAACCTGCAATACGGCTGTTATGAACCCGACATAAGCTAACCATTTCAGATGAGATTTCTAATCGCAGCAGCTCTCTTTGTCTCCCTACTACCGCTCGGCGCCCAGGATCGGGCTTCCATCAATGGCACGGTGACGGATCCGTCCGGTTCACTTGTCGAGAGCGCCACGGCTGAATTGGACTCCGCCGCCACCGGTCTTCATCGCGAGGCCGTCACGAATAAGAGCGGCATCTATGTGTTCGAATCGCTCCCTATCGGAACGTATACGCTCTCCATCCGCAAGCCGGGATTCGATCCTTTCACCCTCAACGGAGTCGATATCTTAGTCAGCCAAGTTCGCACCGTCAACGCCCAGCTTCACCTGGGCAGCACCTCCATCGCGCTGGAGGTGACCGCTTCGCCGGAATCTCTGGATCTCACCAACGCCGAGGTCAGCGGCGTCATCGAGTCCCCGCAAATTCGAGAGATTCCGCTCGACGGGCGCAATTGGGCCACTCTGATGACGCTCGTGCCCGGCGCCGTGAACACCGGCGCCGGCGACCAGCGCAGCATCCGCTTCGACGGACACTCGCTCGACGACAGTAACTTCACCTTCGATGGCATCGACACCAGCGGCATACAGGAGCAAACCCAGAAAGCCGAAACACGCCTCAACATTTCGCTCGATTCCATCGCCGAATTCCGCGTCAGCACCTCCGTTTATACCGCCGAATCCGGCGCTGCGGGCGGCGCGCAAATCAACGTCGTCTCTAAAGCCGGCACCAACGCGTTCCACGGAACTCTCTATGACTACCTGCGCAACGACAAACTCGATTCGCGTTCCCCTTTCGACCCTTCGCAGATCCCTCCCTTTCGGCTAAACCAGTTTGGCGCCCAACTCGGCGGCCCGGTGATCAAGGACAAAGCCTTCTTCCTCGTCAACTATGAAGGCCTGCGTCAGAGTCTCGGCCAAACGCTCATCGGGTTTGTGCCCAACGCCGCCTTTCGGTCTCAGGTGCTGGCCGCCTCTCCCGTTTTAAAGCCGATTATTAACGCGTACCCCATCGGACAGACTCCCTTTGACGCCAACACCGATCAGCTAACGGTCCAAGGCGCCAACACGGTTCGCGAAGATGCCGGGTTGTTCCGCATCGACTACCGCTTCTCAGATCAATCCACGGCCTTCGTCCGCTACAACATCGATAATGCCTTCCTGAATAACCCGCTGGCCGCCGTTGGTACTCACAACACCGTGACGGTGGTTCCGCAAAACCTGGTATTGGACTTTCAGCACGTCTTCTCACCGCGCATCGTCAACGACACCAGGTTCGGCCTGAACCGCACGAACTATCACAACTTTAATTACGGAACGTCGCCCATCTCCGTCAATAACTCGCTCTTTGACTCGCTCAGCGACAACACTCTCGATGTGGAGATTGGCACCACCTTCTCCTACATCGACAACCTCACCTGGGCCAAGGGCAGGCACACTTTGAAATTCGGCGTGGACATCCGGCGCATTCGCTTAAACAACTCGGGCAATAACATCCGCGACTCCACCGTCAACTACGCGGCGCCCCAGGATTTCGTCAACAACGTCGCCGACAGCGTGCAAGTCCTCGAGGGCGAGGGCATCCGCGGCAATCGCCGCACCTTCTATATGGGCTACGCGCAGGATGAGTTCAAGGCCACGTCGAACCTGACCTTCAACATCGGTCTGCGCTATGAATTCTACAGCGTGGCGCATGAGATTTTGAACCGCGCCGCGGTAGTGGATGTCAACGGCTGTGGCGGCTTCTGCCCCGCGGGCACGCCGTTCTACGCGCCGAACTACAAAAATTTCGGCCCCAGAATCGGCATCGCCTGGTCACCGCAATCTCTGGGCGGAAAAACGGCCATACGCACCGGTTACGGCATCTATTACGGCGCCAATCAAAACGACGATTTCAGCGATCCTCTCGAAAGCGCCGTGCCCCGCTATAGTCTCACCTCGTCCGATGTGCCGAACCTCTCGTATCCGGTCGAACCGTTCATCGCTCCGCAGTTTGCGCTCTATGCTCCGAAAGCCATCGATCGCTACCGCAAAGATCTCTATTACGAGAATTGGAATTTCTTGATTCAGCAGGAACTCCCCGGAAAATTTGAGTTGCAGACCGGCTACGTCGGGTCCGCGGGTCATCACCTCTTCACGCGCTATCAGGTCAACTTGATCAACCCGGCGACTGGCAGGCGTCCTCTTTCGCAATTCTCACAGTTCGGCTTGAAAGGCAACGACAGCAACAGCAGCTTCAACGCCCTGCAGGTGCAGTTCCAGCGTCGATTTACGAACGGATTTCTGTGGCAGACCCAGTACATGTGGTCGCATAACATCACCGACGGTTCTATCGGCGCGGGCGAGAGCGTCTCGTTTCAGAACCAGGCCTGCCGCGCCTGCGATCGCAGCGACGCGAATTTCGACGTCCGCCAGACTTCCACCACCAACGCCGTTTACCAATTGCCCTTCGGTCCCGGACATCGGTTCCTGAATAACCGCTCTTGGGCCTCTTCCCTCTTCGGTGGTTGGGAGCTCTCCGGAATCGGCACCGCCAGCACCGGTCAGCCCGTGAACATTACCATCAGCCGTGGCCGCAGCCAGTTACCGGACGGCAACAACTTCTCTCAACGCCCGAACCTGGTGCCCGGCGTCTCCCTTTATGCGGCTAACCAAACCATTAGTAATTGGTTCAACCCGGCTGCCTTTCAGGCCCCGTTAAGTGGCACCCGAGGCAATCTGGGACGCAACGTCGCGCGCGGCCCTGGCTTCTACGAGATCGACACTGCGCTTCAAAAGAAGTTCGCCCTCACCGAACGCTGGAACCTCGACTTCCGCGCCGAAGCCTTTAACTTATTCAACCATCCCGCTTACGCCAATCCTTCCGGCAACTTGTCCTCGGCCCGCTTCGGTATCACGTCCTCCCTCAACTCCGGCGCCGTCGGAACCGGAACACCGCGCCGCTTCCAGTTCGCCCTCCGGCTCAATTTCTAAGCCCGTCGCGGACCGTCCACTGATATCGGTTCACTGAGCGCGCGCCGGGCGCGAAGATGCGCTCCCCCCGCATGCCTCGCCAAGCATGAGTTTGTTCCTCACCCTCCGACTAACGGCCTATGGAACTATTTACCCGGTAATAGGCAACACTGCGGTGCGAAAGTACGCGTTTTCTACTTAGTCGCCTGTCTTACTTACTCCAATCGCTCGTTTACCCCCGAAATAAACTACACCGACGCTTCCAAACGCAACAATTTCGCCGCTTACTCCATCCAGATAACGTGAGAATCAAGCACGCAGCGATTCCCGCCAGGATTCTTTAAATGTCGATCTTCGATATAGCCAAAACTCTCGAACAATACAGCGGCGTCGGCGCAGCCAACCCTTCTGCAAACGTACATCAGGATTTCGAACAGGTGGCGCAATCGGCTCCTCAACCTCAGTTAGCCGCGGGTGTCTCGGAGGCCTTTCGCTCCAATCAAACTCCACCCTTTGGGCAAATGCTCGGAACGCTGTTCAGCCAATCGAACGGCCAGCAACAAGCAGGTATTCTCAATCAGTTGATGGGCTCAGTGGGGCCCGCCGCGCTGGGCGGTATCGGGGGCTTGGCCGGTCTTCTCGGAGGCGGATCGCAAGTCACTCCGCAACAAGCTCAGCAAGTGCCGCCGCAAGCCGTACAACAGCTCGCCGAGCAGGCCCAAAAGAACGACCCTTCTATCGTTGATCAAGCCGGCAGCTTTTACGCCCAGCACCCCACGCTCATCAAAGCGCTGGGTGCCGGTTCTCTCGCGATGATCATGTCTCACATGTCGCGCAACCAGTAGTTAGTTATCAACTCTCTCAAAAGGAACACAACTATGTCATTTCTCGCTTGGATAGTACTAGGATTGATCGCCGGTTTCATCGGCAGCAAACTCGTGAACAAGACGGGGGAAGGTTTTTTCCTCGACATCATCTTGGGAATCGTCGGAGCCGTTCTAGGTGGATGGTTATTCACCATGTTCGGAGCTAGTGGAGTAACTGGCCTCAATCTCTACAGCATATTAGTCGCTGTCGTCGGTTCCATCCTTGTCTTGGTTATCTACCACGCTCTGTTCCGCCGCAGAGTTTAACGGGTGCTGTGCCGCGGGGCGGAAGCGACTCGTTTCAACTTGCCATGCAGAACCTTGCCGATCTAGCATCACGATCACGGATCCGCAAGGTGGAAAGCGTAAGTTGGAGCGAACCTTCCCCCCGCGCCATTGCAACACGATCTCTCTTTCCGTCTCTTCCGCGCTCAATCCCAGTCCGTAATCCATCGGGTATCCAATTTGAAGTGCCTGCGGATGAGCGAAGAACAACATCAACTCCTCCCCTACCAGCCGCCCCCAATAAGTCGGTAACTCCCCGCCACTAACTAGAGGCGTCAAGCCACTTAGCCCCGCGATGACATTCGGCTGTCGGAGTAAGTCCTCTAAGTCGCGGTCGTAAAACTCAACCATCCTATACCCCGGCTGTTTGCATCGTTGCTTCCACACGATTCTGGCGCCTTGCCGGGCCAAGCGCAGGAACTCAGTCAGTGCCTCCGTATCCAGCCACTCGCAATCTACGTAAAGTCCATCTAACGCCAACTCCCTGGAACACACGCGTCCGCCCTCCACGTGCGCCTCGCGCAGAAACGCTTGCGAAATCCACAACGGATGAAAACCTTCCACCTCGGCAGGCGGCGTGGCATGTCTCATCTCCCAGCGGTAATTCGCGCCTGGCGTACGCTCCTCGTCGTGCAGCCGGTCCTCCATCAGCGCGTCTTCGAACGGCAGATACACGCCCAATCCGCCATACGCGCGACCCAACCTCATCAGCCCAGATACCTCTTCCAAATACCTGTTGAACGCCGGAAGCTCTGCCGCAAACACGCTCTCCGGACCCACGTGTACAGAGGCGTAAAACTCCACCGCGCGCCCCGCTGGTTGATACGCCATGCCGTGCCACACCACCTGATTCACGCCGTGCGCAAACAGACTATCCGCCAGCAGCTTCAAATCCGCTGTAGTCTCCTTGCGCCAATAAGTCTCCGCGCTGTCGTCCCAACCGGGAAAACCGTAGAGGCAAGTGAACGCTTCCGCGCTCACGATCGGCTTGCCGGCCCAGGCCGCGGCGGAAGCGGCAATACGCGAAAACTCCGGCGCAAACAACAGCGCTTCAGACTCCGGAACATCCGCCGCCGCGTACACCGCCAACAGGTCCGCCGGCGCGCCATGGCACTGTACACGCGCATACCCGCCTGCTCGCCGGCACACCTCCGTGAACGCCTCGTAGAACTCTCGCCGGATCGTCTCTGCTATCAGCTTGCGATAGTCATAGCGAATCTCCGGCCGCGTATCCAACTGCTCCGCGAACGGCCGCAGCGAATACCCGAACCTCCGTTCAAACTCGCCCCACAGCTCCCGCGACCACATCCCTTCGGTCCGCAGTTCCAGCGAATCGCAAAATAGCCCCGTTCTCTCATCAAGCGCGGGCCTTAACGCTTCCAGCAGTGGCATCGCATAACGCTCCAGCGCCGTCGCCGAAAGATGATTCAATACCGGCTGCGGCCCTTCTTCCCACGAACAGCCGAGCCGCTGCTCCGAACTCCCCGTGAACGTTTGCGCGGCGTCCTCCGCGCTGAAACGTGTCACGCGCGACCCGCCGAACGGCCAGCAACTCCCAAACGTGAAATCGCATCCCAGCCCCAACTCCTCCGCGCTGCGTTTCGCGAACAGAACCAACTCCGTCCATTCCGCGCCCAGCCACTCCGGCCGCGGCTCGTCTCCTTCCTCTATCCACGACGGATAAATCCAAGCCAGTTCCACGCCTCCGAAACCCATCTCGCGCACCCATCGCAACTGGCGCGCGATGTCCTCCCGCGTAAACGGCCCCGCCAGCCACCACCACCGCACGTACGGCTTTGCAGTGCCGCGAAAAAATCGCACCGGCGCCTCCCGGTATTTCGCTATTAACTCTGCCGCCGTCATGCCGCTGCTAGAATCTCCCTTATGAAACTCACCCGCTGGCTGCTCGTATTCGTCTTGTCGAAAGCCAAGTCGACCCCCACGTCCACTTACGACAAGATCAAAGGGCAAATCATCGCACACGAAGCCAAGTAACCCGTGTCCCAGCTCATTGTCTTCGATGTAAATGGCACTTTGCTCGACGTGCAGGCGCTCGCGCCGGAACTGAATCGCTTATTCGGCAACGCGGTTTCAGTACGCGAGTGGTTCGTCGAAGTGCTGCAGTACTCGCTCGCGCTAACGGTCGCCGGTGACTACGCGGAGTTCGGTGAAATCGCCACCGCCGTCTTGAAGATGACCGCCGCCAGCCTTCATCGCCAACTGGAACACGCCGATATCAGCGCCGTCAAGGAACGTCTTACCTCGTTGCCGCCCTTCCCCGACGTCAAGCCCGCTCTCACATCCTTGAAAGCTGCTGGATTTCGCCTCGCCACACTCACCAATTCCAGCGCGCAAAGTCAGCAAAAGCAACTTCAAAACGCAGGACTCACCGCCTATTTTGAGCAGACTCTCTCAGTCGAGCTTGTCCGCCGCTATAAGCCCGCGCCGGAACCCTATCGCTCCGCCGCCGAAGCTCTCGGGGTGCGCCCTTCGGAAATACTGCTGGTTGCCGGACACGGCTGGGATGTATTTGGCGCCCTGCGCGCTGGTTGCCGGTCCGCCTTCATCTCGCGTCCCGGAGAAGCCGTCTTTCCGCTCGGTCCACAACCGGATTACATCGCCGGAGACTTAGCCGACTTCACCCACCAAGTCGTAACGGAACTACGACCGCAGGTAACCGAGCCACGAACGTAAGAGAGTGGTCACCAAGCGTTTCTAAACGCGTGTTAAGCGGTTTCACCCAAATAAATCGAAGCTCTCAAACCCCGAATGCGAGGCATAAGGTGTAAGCGCGGTCGAAGAGCTCCCGCCCGTATTCCCCAACCCGCCCATTTGTTGAAGAATGTGCATCGCTTCCGGACTAAACTCCACCGTATCTCCACCGGGCGAAGTGCCCGCTTCAAACAACGCATTCGTCGTCTGCAGAGGCATCGTCACCCCAGCCATCTTGGACAACGGATCAGGCGTGGCGCTCCCCAAGTTGCCCTGCGACAGGTTCGACGGCGACACATTTTCATTTACTAGGAACTGCGCGCCAGCCGACATCGAGCTTGTGACGGAGGAAGACATTGGTCTCTCCCCTTATCGGCGCGCCCTCTGCAGCTCTTACGGTGCGGTCTCTCCCTACCCTTCGCCTAAGCACCGCATCTCCGCCGTTCTCGATGGAATACGTAAGCCGAATGAATGATACTGTGTGCGGCATGCCCGCCGAATACGTCACACTAGAAGCAATCAGTAACATTCGCTCACATGGAGTCGACAATGAATGTACGTTTCTTTCTCTCGCTCGCGGCCCTCGCCGCTCTTGCCGCACCCACCTATAGCCAAACATACGAACGCCGGGCGGCGCTCACCGGAGGAAATGCCAACCAGGGCAAATGCACCATTGAGGTTGTCGTCGACGGCGCCGCCGAAGTGGAAGTTCGCGGCGACACCGCCGTCCTACGCAACGTTTTTGGTCAGCCCCCCGAATGGCGCCGCTTCCAATGTAACGCCATCATGCCGGCGAATCCGCCTGATTTTCGTTTTGTCGGGGTCGATGGTCGCGGCAACGTGCAGCTAGTTCGCGATCCGCGAAACGGCGGAGTTGCCGTCGTGCGTATCGACGACCCCAAACCGGGCACCGAAGGCTACACCTTCGATCTCATTTGGAACAACCGCGGATTTTCGCCCGGCCCAGGCCGTGATTCACGCGACGACCGCGGCAACTATCCTCCACCTGACCGCGATCGTCAATTCAGCGGCCCCTCCTCCACCGATGGAGCCATTCGCATGTGCCAGGATGCCATCCGGCAGCAGGCCGTCCAAACCTTGCGCACCGACGACATCGCATTTCGAAGAACCGCGCTCGACGACAATGCCGGCCGCCGCGACTCCATTCTCGGCGCCTTCGACGTTCGCCGCCGCGGCGATAATCGCGTCGAGACCTATCGCTTCTCCTGTTCCGTCGACTTCGATAACGGGCGCCTTCGGTCCGCTCAGATTGAACCGCTCGATAACGGCGGCTACCGGCCCGGCGACAACGGCAGAAGCTCTTCGTCAGCGGCCATCCAGTCCTGTCAGCGCGCCGTCGAGGACCGCCTTCGAAGCGATGGCTATCCGCGTGTCGACTTCCACTCCATCCGCGTCGACGACCGCCGCAACGACTCCATCATCGGTGACGCTCGAGCCGGCGATGGCAACCGCTATGACTCCTTCGATTTTTCCTGTTCGGTGGATTTCAACGACGGAGACGTGCGCTCCATCGATGTAAGACCACGCGGCGACGTAACGCCCCGCTAACACCCGTGGTGGACATTGTCGAGCCGCTTGCAAAATTCATAATTGCCTGAAAAAGCCTCTCGGGGAGATTCCGGGCTGGCTGTCGCCCACTGCCAGCGTCCGAGATGCAGGAGTGTCCCCCCTCCCCAGCCGCGCCTCTTGCGAATTTGCAAGTCGCTCCGTCACCCTGCCGCCACAGCCGCGTCGTCAACGGAGCGGTTTTTCCCCAGCGCTAAGCCCCGTGCCGCGCAGCAGCCTTAGCGCCCAACGGCCATCTCCAATTCCGGATCTCCGGCTTGTCTTGGCCTTCCGTGTACGCGTACTCGATGCTTTCGATGATCTGCCCCTTCAGCCATTCCTTCACATGTGCGCCGGAATCCTGCAGCCGCGGAACGCGGTCTATCGCGTCGATCGCCAAAGTGAAGCGATCCACCTGATTCCGAATCGCGAGTTCCAACGGAGTATTGATGTTGCCCTTCTCCTTATACCCGCGCACGTGAATGTTGGCGTGGTTCGTCC
>JAABUQ010004384.1_pt1 | contig 24147 bp, 28 predicted proteins | sample 5560001 | NCBI WGS metagenome assembly JAABUQ01 (sample SAMN10711888, study PRJNA513371) | rock metagenome | isolation source: Antarctica rocks | place: Antarctica: Victoria Land, Finger Mt nord | collected 2015-12-18
CCAACGAGAGAGCACCGCCCATGCTTCTCTTCCCCACAAGGGGCGCGTCATTGCTCCCACCGCCGAAAGCGCGTGTGGGTCCCCTGAAAGGAGTAGTATGGAATCAAGACAAAGACCGTGTGAAGACATCCTTTAAACACTCACTGACATGGTTCTTCAGTGCGTACATTTAGACGAAACACCCGTTAATCCATATCCATTTTCGGAAGCATACCTCTTTGCAAGTAGAGGATTTGGGAGATTGCTTGGTCGTTCCCCACGCCCAGAAGAAGGGTGGGTGATTCTTCGTGCAAGCCTTGTCGCTCTTCAGAGGTACCTTGTACCGCGTGCTGACTGGACCGGTCTGCTGTATCATCTGGGGCCAACCATGCCGTATCACGAGTATATCCAAGAGCAGTTGGAGACCATAAAAGACCTCGTTGTCCTGAGATGTAGAGACGTTGATGAAGAGTCTCTACGCGTGCGAATCCAAAGTGGCTTGCATACTGCTGTCGTGTGTACTCGCGCTCATTCGAGCAGATGTACTTGGTCCACCCGACATGCCCCTTCTCTGCGTCAAAGCATCCCTTCACTACAAGAGATCGCACTTGAAGCTTCGCCAATTGAAACGGAATCATGGGAGGAAACGCAATGCTAGAACTTCTGGTACTTATTGCATGGTTGCTGATATCATCACTCTTCGCGTGGCTTCTTGTACGTCGCCCTCTTTTTGTTCTCTTTCCCCTGTCAGAGGAAGAGCGGGAATTACGAGAGCTTCGTCATCTCGTGTATATTCAACGATATCCTATCCTTGCACCGTTTCGTTTGCCTCCACCGTCTCTACACCCACTGACCAGGCGCGAGTTGATCATACGCATGCTGCTCGTGGTCGTGCTGATGTTTGGTCCGCTTATTCTCGTTATTCTCGCATTTTCATGAAGGCACAGACCGTTTGCTTCTCAGGAAGCCCATCATGACACCGACTCATAATTCGTCATTGAGAGGAGAAAAAAGGAACGCAAGAAAACAGAGTTGAAGTGCATACTATGCCAACAAGTTCAGAGCTACGATAGACGATACGATGCTTTGGGTGGCGTTCACATGCTTGTAATTGAGCGGGTAGATCGCTCCGTTCTGGACCCAGATGTGCATAGAGGAGATCAGCCGACTCGCAGAGCAATTTCGCGTCACCTTTACAAGCACGGGTCAAGAACGCTGAAACCTCGATAGAACCGAGGAACTAAGCTTTAGTGACACCTATCGCGCCATACAGCAAGGCAGAACTACCGCATACGGAGATCATATCTGCCTCAACATCACACAACGTATGCTCACTGGTTTGTGACAATAGATACTCGGCTAGACAGGAGGACAGACACACATGGAAGAAAGGCACTATCGCATCGCTTGGTCATCAGTTGATGGTGCAGGGAGCGAGGACACTCCTATTGCTGAGGAGGAAACCGCCATTCAACAAGCCAATGCAGAACAGGGATGTGCAGAAATAAACGGGAACCCTTGGGGATATAGCTACAAAGTTTGGCGACACGATGGCAGCCGCGTCGATACCATTTACAATGCACGCACTGGCGAACACTATCGATAGCTTGCCTCACTGACACAACAAGAGAAAGGGCTAGTTTCCGCTAGCCCCATGCTCCCAGGAAAGGATTTGTTTCATGGGCCACACTCCTCAAAACAGTATATCTCACAACGCACAACGCATCGCGCTCGATCTCACCATTCGTACACAACAAGCGGTAGCCCGGCGCGAAATGGATGATGCCCTTAGAGGACCAGGGCGGTTATGGGAAAGCACCCATAGAGTAGACACATATCCACTCTGGATGAGTGGAACAGCGGATCACAAAGAAGAGATTTTTATCGTGGTAGATCTGACCAACGATACGCTAGCAGGCTACAAGTTTACCACACACATTTTTCCGTATGAGAAAGGGGACCGTTGCCTCACAGTGGACTATGAACAAGCCCAGGCTGTGATTTTCTTAGCGCGAATTGCAGCAACGAGAAGACAACTTGACGTTCTCAATCAGACTTCAACCATTGTAGGATACGCTTTCAAAGTGAGAGAAGAAATTTCTCATCGCTTTCCAGCACTCTTTGCTCCAAACGAGGACGAAGGAGAAAAAATGTACCAGCGAAAGTGTACCAAGAGGGGGTCAGGAGCCCCACCGCTTTAGTTATCTAAAGTTCGACGATTGGTCTTGACCCGGAGAAGTGAAGGGAGTAAACTCGGAAGAGTGAACCCGACACAGAAAGGGCAGGGATCATGCAAAAGACACAACGAACGTATACGCGAGAATTTAAGCTGGAAGCGGTACAACTGGTACGAACCAGCAAGAAGTCGATGAGCCAGATTGCACGCGATTTGGGCCTTGCCGACAGTACTCTTCACCACTGGTGCAAGCTGCTTTCCGAGCAAGGGAAGCAAGCATTTCCTGGCAGCGGACACCAAACACCGCAAGAAGAGGAGATTCGACACTTGAAGCGGGAAGTTGACCTACTGCGACAGGAGCGCGACATCTTAAAAAAAGCTATAGGCATCTTTTCGCGCACCCAGGGATGAAATTTGCCTTCATCGCCGAACACAGCCAGCAGTACCCAGTCTCGCTCCTGTGTCAGGCTTTGGAGGTCTCAGTGAGCGGCTATTATACCTGGCGCGAGCGTCCGGCTAGCCGCCAACAACGAGAAGATGCCAGACTGTCAGCCGAAATCCAGCAGCTCTTCCTGGACCGCCGCCAGGTCTATGGCAGCCCGCGTATCCATGCAGTGCTCAAATCGCGTGGCGTGTCCTGCTCGCGAAAACGGGTGGTGCGGTTGATGCAGCAACTCGGCATCTCTGCCCAATCCAAGCGTCGGCGCAAGCCTACTACGGAAAGCGATCCGCATGCGCGATGGGCTCCCAATCGGCTGAATCGGGAGTTTGAGGCAAAGCAGCCGAACAGTAAATGGGTAACGGATACCAAAGCCGTCGAAACAGCAGAAGGCTGGTTATATCTGGCAGTGATGCTGGATCATACTAGCTCAGGACATCCTATGCATCTGTTGGCACTAACGAGTGGCAGAAAAACACGCTCATCAGAAAGAAGAGATGGCTCTGGAGGCCGTGCAAGCACATAACCTTCTGCCACATCTGAGAGCCAACCTTTGTAGAGGATGTCTTGAGTCAGTATGTGCTGGATCTATATTCACGCATGGTGGTGGGCTGGGCCATGGATGCGACCGAAGACGCAGCATTGGTGGAACTGGCCCTGCGCATGGCGGTGGCCAGACGGAAGCCAGAGGCTGGCCTCCTGCATCATTCTGACCGAGGGACGGAATTTACCAGTGACCGCTATCAAGCCGCACTGCGCGAATTGGGTATTGAGGTGAGTATGAGTCGGACGGCCAACTGCTGGGATAATGCCGCCATGGAGTCCTTCTTTGCCACATTGACCAAAGAGTGCATCGATCGCACACGCTTTGAGACCAGACAACAGGCGAGGGTCACCATCTTCGAGTACCTGGAATGTTTTATAACCCCATCCGTTTACACTCGACCTTACAGTATGTCAGTCCGGTTGCTTTTGAACGAGCAGCCGATTTGCCGATGAGTTAGCTTCCGAGTTTAATGACTCCGTTTTTTCGGGCCAAGTCCACCTTACAGCTTCCCCCTCGGCTCTGGAAGGGGAAAAGAAGGAGCGCAACGCTTTCGCAATGAGCAACAAGGAATGACTGCCTTATAAGAAACAACTATGTATTCTGAACCAAGTGGTGTCACAAACGATGCTCCAGGCGCAAGGAGTGACGGCGATCCACCGTCACAATTGGGCCAGCGAGGAAAGAAGGGCGAATACAACATGAGCAATCAGAACAATACAGCGTCGGGCAACTACGAATTCACCTTCCACGGCATAGGAGATTCGACGCTCCAGATTTTCTCATCAAACACGATGAGCAGTAGCATGTATAGGGCACAGGAAGTGCTTGACCTCCTTCACTTTCTTCAATCTCATGAAAAAGAGATAGAGGAGAGGGCCAAACTGGAGGCGCAACAGCCAAAGCAACCGAAATCACGCCAGGAGCGTATTAACGATTTATTTCGATAATGGAGAGAGACTGATGAAGCGAGCCGAGCGACAAGCACTGCGTCTTCATAAGGAAGAGTTGAAAATCCAACTCATTGATCAGGGATGTAGAACCTTGTGTGATGCAGCAAGGCGCGATCACGAGACGTTTGTGCAACTGATTGAGGTAAGTCGGCGTCTCGGAACGACGTACACCGACGACGTGCTAGAGAGAGCAGGACTGCAAAAGGAGAAGCAAAGCGATGAGTGATGGCCCGATGCCAGGTCGGAAGTTACTCCGCGACATGACGCCAGCCGAACGGGCCGAGTGGTATGTAGAGCAACGGGGCGAATTAGAAGATTTTTGTAGTTACGCGCAAACCTGGACAAAGAGACGGAAGCGGCGCGGCATCGAGACGCGAAACGACGAACGCTATGAGCAATTTTTTGTGAGGGCTGCCGACCTGATCGCCGGACTCGATGAGTTGCGCCAGGAAGCAGAAGAGCAGGCGGTTCAAGAAGGAGAAGTATGAACACCAACGGACAGACACCAGGGCCAGATCGCGAGCAGGTGAAGCGCGAGATGACGTACTACGCAGCGATCTACGGTCATTATGATACCAGTGTGGCCGCGCAGAAGGCTGGAGACCTCACCATCATCATCTTTAATACGGTAGCCCACGGCTTTGTGTTGGCACCCAATACAACACACCGCTTTCTCGTGATGATCAACAGCACTGCCTACTTCGTGACTCGCCTGACGAGTGGCTCCTACCAGGTAGAGCCGGACGACGGGCTAGAACAACACCGCCAGGAGCGGGTCCTGCGTGAGGCCGTCCTTGATATGGCTTTGTGGTATCTTACCGGCGAAGGTGCAGGCTATCGTCCAGAACAAGGCCAGGAGGCACAAGATGCTGCTATTCACGAACTACTTGAGGGCGAAGAACCAGATATGGAACGCGATGGTGGCTTGATCGTGCATCCAGTGGTGCGTGAGGAGTTCCCGGATATCTTCCTTGCGCCAGGGAACGAAGGGAGTGCTGCGTCAATCGTCTCCCGTCAGTGGTCGGTGAGCTTTGGCGATGGTGCTTCGTGTGAGATCGGTTTGATTGGCTATCACGACGACGGCATGCCAGAACTGATTGTAGTGGACAAAGAGGACGAAGGTCTGGATGAAGACGAAGGAGACGCTCGACCATCTGGCGAGCCAGTTCTGGCTTAGTCTGGAAACGAACCGACTCAGGGATACCGACAGCTTGACGCCGATCCGGGTCTTCTATCCAGTCGAAGGGCAAATACAGCTCACGGTCAATGAGGGTATGCCCCTGGGGAGTCACATACGAGAGAAAGACTCCCACCTGACAGTTCTCTACCTGACCCGTAGTTCCGCAATACTGCAAGCCCACCCCCGCCGATTTCTTTCCTCGCTTGGGAAAGCTGGTTTCATCAATGGCCAGGACGGCAGACGCGCTGCCCAGCTTCTCGATGGCGTAAGAACGCAGGTCATCGCGGACCCCATGCGTGTCCCAAACCGCATTGGAGAGCAATCGTTGCATCCCATCGGGGCGAGTTTCCCCTGCTTGTTCCGCCAATTGCCAGCCGTTTTTGCGGGACGTGTTGCTCAAAATCCCTTGCAGGTAAGCCAGTACACGACGCCGTGGTTCGGAACGGGCAAAGCGTGGGGCAAGACGGGCGTGCAGACAACAAAGGCTTTGGACCCACCCACAGACATCCGTGGAGGTCGTCTTGGTTCCAGCAAAAGTGGTCTGGTGGTCTGGTTTCATCTTCTTCTCCTTCGAGATGGTACTTTCCATGTTCAGGGTTTCCCCTACAGATTGCCACATCTGGAAGAAAAAGATGGTCCTTTTTTCAATACTTTTTCCGGGTCTTATAGCTGTGCTAATAAGTGCGACTGTAGTGTCAATGAGCGTCATGCGTGGAGAAAAACTGGCGAAATTTCACGCAGAAAGGCACGAGAAGGAGAATTGTTTTGTCTCTGTGATAGACTCGGAAGTGAGCACCACGACGTGAGAGCAATGAGGCGCGAACGTGTGTACGCGGGGAGAGTCTGGCCCTTAGAAGCAGAACCCGTAGGAAAAAGCAGAGTTGAGCTGTATGAGTAATAGTGTATACTGTGGGTACATATTCTACAGAATGTGCAGAAACGGTGAAGGTGTGGCGTGGTGGAGGGGGAGTATGGTACACAGAGATTGACGTCCGTCGCCCAAACGGGCTATCATACTCTTTATAGTAAACATCGAGAGACATACACGATTGCGTATCGTGTCACCATGAGGTATGAATGAAGAACGAGTCGATGACGACGTGGTACAATGTTTTAGACGAGTATGTTATCCTCCTGAAAAAACAAGAAAAGCGAGCATTTGAAGCCGCTCTTGGTATAGCATCTCCATCGACTGTCATCAGATGGCGCAAAGGAGCCACGATTCCCGGCCCAAAACATCTCGAACAACTCTACGCTCTTCTGCCAGAAAAACAGCGTCAGGAGTTTGTGTCGTTGTTACAGCGCGATCCACGTGCGTGGATGAAGACGCCTCCATCTCTCCGTGCGCTCGTGCAGGAGCAATCGGAACCAGAGGACACGCACTCGCCTTCTCTACAGCGGAAGTTGCTTGACCCGTTTTTTCTTCGTATCTTGCGAGTACAACGCGAAGCATCAGAAAGGTTCTGGGAGATAGGGACTGAGATTTTGAAAGAGGCCGTCATGCGCATGGAGACGCACCCGACTCGAACAGGGGTACAGGTCACGCTCGCCGTGTGTAGCGTTCCTCAGAGTGATGCAAAGGTGCGAAGCCTGCGTGCCTCTCTTGCCCTAGGGACACATCCCTGGCCTGACTACCCGCACTACGAAGACTATTTTCTCGGGGCCGAAACGCTGGCGGGAAGAGTGGTCACACAACGGCATAGTGGTCGCGTCCTTGATCTGCAGCAGCAAGGGATGTCTTTGCCCGTGACGGCAATGGAACACGAGCGAAGTAGTGCGGCCTTCCCTATCCTGAACAAAGTGGGCGTGGCTGGGGCACTCGTGGTCTCGAGTGTACAAACAGGCTTCTTTACAGGGGAGCGGTTGGAACTGATCGAGGTCTTTGCTGACCTGCTTAGGAGCGCATTTTATGACCACGATTTTCGGGATCCTTCCTCAATAGATTTGCGACTCATGCCAAAGTGGTCTGTTCAAAAAGAGCATATTTTGCAGTTGCAACCAAGGGTAGAAGCGTACTACCAAAAGTTACTGCGCCAAGAAGACGCCTTGCCAGAACTCCCCGTGATTGAAGAACGCGTTCGCCAAGAGATGGAATGCGAATTGTTGCACCTCGTTGGGTTGGGAGAATCTCCCGTCTCGTGATACCTGTCACCTCAGTCATTTACCCCACGTCTGGAATGCAGGGGCATCCTGACGCGATGCGGTGAATGCATGTCCATCACCTTACTTCGTTCCCCACAGCGTAAGGATCGGGAGGACTGCGTGAAAATTTCGAGAACGCATCTCTGTCTTTTGCCTTTGGTGCAAGAGCATGAGGTCGTCCAACGTAGCAACCTCCATAGTCACGAGAAATGGGTACAGCACTTGAGAGAAGAGTAAAAACTCATGCGTCCATTCTCTGTGGCGCGGCTCACCGCTTGAGTAGTTGAGGAAATGATTGAGACGGGTCCTCTCGGTGAAACCACTCTTGACGAGCAGAGGTTCGAGTTCACAATACAGCCCAAGGTGACGTGTGCTCGACGAAGAGAAACTTCGCCCAGAGCGGTGCATTGCCTGCAAAAAGAGTGTGGAGATCTCCTCATGTGCAGGTGCATTGGATGTGGCCGCCTCGCAATCAGTGAGGCAGAGTCGTCCACCAGGGCGGAGTAATCTTCTGCATTCATCGAGGAACCCAGACCACTCATGCGGGAAGAGTGCCAGTGAGAGAAATTTTCCCGAAATCAGGTCAAACGAACCTGAAGGGAGAAATTCAAACGGGCCAGCGAGCTGATCGACCAAAAAATAGGACGCTGTATCTACTTTTTGGCTCTGCGCATCCGTGTGCGCAGAGCCAATCATCGACGCCCTCGTATCAAGACCGACGATCCGCATTCTTTGCTGATAGAAACTCTGTGCCAAATCTGTCCCCCACGTTCCTGTGCCACATCCAACTTCTAGAACGTTATGCACTGAAGCATACTCAGCAGTAGATAATCCTGGGAAGAAGCCCCCAAGTTCGTGTTTCAGTAACAGCATCACGTTTGAGAGATGTTTTACGGCAAGAGAATCAGTTTCATAAATCCTTCTATCTACTCGTTGAAGTTGCATAGCAAGTGTACCCTACATAAATGCACTAGGTGTACCATACAGTCCACATGTATAGGTGAGTACTCCGTTTCGTCAGGAAGCCCCTGATAAGCCATGTGAGCTCTTTTCCAATCTCTATAAAACAATACCTCGTAAATTTGTTCTTGTCAATACAAATATGACAAATGTCATCAAATATTATAGAACAGATAACTGATAACAAACTTTTTCTTATAAATGTTTGAACGCGAGAGTACCAGTACAAGCTTTGGTAAATAGCGTTACTTTTTGTTATACTTGTAAAGAATAAAGTAGTAAGGAGTATTTTTCGCGTATGCAGGAACGCCTGACCTGGAGGCAAATGCTAGGACAGTTCATTGCGAACCCGGATGAGAAGCAACGAATTGCCCATGAATTGGATGTCAACCCAATTACGCTCACTCGTTGGGTCAATGCTCACGAGAAACCTGCTGATGCTTCTGCTTCAGAAGCAAAAAAATCTGCACCGCGTCCACATCTTTTGCGTCAGCTGGTAAACTCAATACCACAATACAGGGAGGAGTTTGTCGCAGCGATACAAAAGGAGTTTCCTGATTTCAAGGTTGATGTGCCTCTGTCCGTACAATTGATGGAGGAAAAAAAGGAAATACCTTCTCATTTTTACAAGATTGCATTACAGGCTGCGGCACAGGTGTCTGGGAGCCTCCGTTTTCTCACCATCTCAGATCACATACTCTTGCAAATGATGCAACAACTTGATCCAGATCGGTTGGGGTTATCAATACTTCTTGTTCAATGCGTTCGTCCTGCACCTCATGAGAAAGTGAAAAGTGTGCGTGAACGTGTCAGTCTAGGCACGCCGCCATGGGCAACCGGACGTGATGAACGCACGTATTTTCTCGGTGCTGAGTCACTTGCTGGATATGCTATCATGCAAGGGGCGTATCAAAAGATAGATGACCTCCAACACTATACAGGATTATTACCTGTCCATGCAGCTCACTATGAACGTTCTGTACTTGCTTGCCCTATTCGCCGTGAGAGTGGTATTGCAGGATGCCTGCTTGTGTCAAGTACGCAAGCTTCGTATTTTTCACCTGCACGCATTGAGCTGGTGCAAGATTACAGCAATCTTGCCATGCTGATGTTTGAAGAAACGGATTTCTATCCACTCAATGTGATAGATTTACGCCTTATGCCAGATGCAATCACGCAAGGGCCTTTTCTTTTCCGATTCAATGAATGGGTGGAAAAGCTCATGCGAGAAGGGGAAATTACCAACCGCTTAGATGCAGAATGGGAGATTCTTCGGAGAATTGAACAGCGACTGATCTATTGGTACTCAGCATTAGTGAAGCCTGGTCCTATACCACCAAGTTCCATTGTATAAGAAGGAGTGTTTCATGCAAGAAAATACGTATCCTATTGATGTGAATAGCAGTGTGGAAAGTGCACGGTTATTGTATCAGGACCGAGTACTCACCAGAGAGATGCAAGGATTGGGTCTAAAAGACCTTGGTCTCTCTGCTCACCGTGTTCTTGATCTCGCATGTGGCCCCGGAGGATGGGTGCTTGAAGTAGCATTTGACAATCCTGAAATAGAAGTGCTTGGAGTGGATATCAGCGAACAAATGATTGTTTACGCACGTACTCAAGCGGGTGAACAAGGGCTTGAAAACGCGAGTTTTCAACGGATGAATATCCTTCAACCATTGCCTTTTCCTGATGCTGCCTTTGATGTGGTCAACGCACGACTCATCTTTAGTTTCATGACCCCAGCAACATGGCCTGCTCTCTTACGGGAATGTTTTCGTATCTTGCGGACAGGTGGAGTCGTTCGACTCACAGAATGTGAGCTGCCTATCACCTCAAGTGCAGCACTCACAGCTTCAGAGTTGATGACTGTACAAGCCTTGCAAAAGTCAGGGCAAATTTCATCATCCGATCGCGTTCATCTTGGGGCGACAATTGAACTTGCGCCACTTCTAAAATCATGCGGTTACACAGAAGTAAGAAACAAGGCCTACGCCATAGATTTCTCTGCGCAGACAGGGAGTCATCAGACACTCTGTCAAACGTTTACATCTGGAATGATTTTGATACGACCATTTCTTGCCAAGATGGGGCTCTCCGTTCAGGAATTTAATGCGTTGTGCGAACAAGCTACTAGTGACATGCGTTCGGAGACATTCAAGGCCTTATGGTTCTACGTTTCGGTATTGGGTACAAAGCCGTAATGCATGAATGTGTTCTATGCAGTCCGCTTTTCTGTGTCTTTCCTTTTAGGCGGCACTCTATGGCCTAGCGTTAAGGACGGAGTCTGATTGCCGCAAAGGAGATAACTGCGGCACAGTTTTTGGAAGTGACGCTCTCCTGAGAACTGGTCTTGCTGAGTGTGGGTCAAAACTGTGCCAATAACCTGTCTTATCGGTTGAGTTCCAGTCCTTTGTGAAGAGGTATCGGCGCAGTTGACCACTGTATCTCGTCAAAAACTGTACCGATAATCCAACTCAACCGATAACAAAGCATTCCAAAGTCTTTCAAAGGTAAACTGTGCCGCAGTTATCTCCTTTGCGGCTACAACCCTGCTATCTTAACTCAGAGCCTTCTTGTGGTATCAAATGGACAATACTACAGCAAGCATGATACTCTATACTGTAAGAAGCAGCACAGGCCGGGGAAGTAGCTACAATTGACGATCAGCAGACGAGGACAGAGTATGAGTGATCAATGGATGTATGAAGAAGAGAAGATCAATGTCAAAGATGAAGACATTGACATTGATGGCCTCACCGAAAATCAGCTTCTCACAGATATTGCACAGAAAAGAGAAGAAAAAGACGAGGTCAAACAGCTCGAGTTGATGCTGCTTGTATCTGAATTAGCACCCACTCAGCAAATTATGGTCACCAATCATCCACCAGAGCGAGCGGTCAGGGAAGCGTCACTGGCCTCGAAGAAACGGTGGAAAAGCCGAAAGTCTGGTATGTATTATGTGGCGTCAAATGAGCTCGTCGTCTCTCTAGGCACTCCTGAAGTACCGCTTGATTTGGAGGAGGCCCGTGAAGAAATCAAGAAGCTTGGTGTTCATACAACACTCACTGACCGGATTCTCTTCTGGTACTGGAATACCCGACGTAGAGGGCCTTTACGTCAGGAGAATGGAAGCGTTCCAGTCCTGCTTACCGAGGTTCTGAGAATGCTTGGAGTCGATAAGCATAAAAAATTGGCCTATCCTGGAACACACAACGACAAGACGTATAGCGATGGGTATCGGGCAGAACACAAAGAACGCATTATTCGCAATGTTGCTATTCTTTCTGCATTTCAAGTGGAGGGGCCTGTACTCAAGGCTGGATTTTCAAACGCTATCGAGGTCCAAGGACCGTACTTGAGGTCCTCCGTTATTCGCCGTAAATTTGCAGGGGAGAAGACCATTGTTGGTTTCTTCGTCTCGCCGGGAGACTGGGTGAATTCACTTGATCTCTCAGACGATAGCCAACTTACCCGCATCGACGAGGCCATTTTCCAACTCGATCCACAAAATGACCAACACGCCATTCGTCTCTCCCTGTATTTAGCAGAGCGTTGGCGCGACTATGCTCACCATGGAGCCTTCGAGGAGCCAATAAAAATGATCGATCTGCTCGCCGCAAGCATGATAGAAATTGACTATAATAATCTTACCAGCCGCTTTGCCGAACGAATTGAGCGTGCTTTCGAGACACTAGAATCCAAGGGCATCATAGGTGGCGTACACTATCTCACTCCTTTAGATCGTAACCAAGCGAATTTGGGACGTGCCTGGCTTAGCAGAAGTCTGTGTATTCTCCCACCAGAGACATTCACGCAGACTCTTATTTCCTCAACAGAGCTTCACGCGCTGCCAGAGCCTAAACAGCGAAGGAAGGCGAAACGCACATCTGCTGATACGTCCATGTCCCCCACAGGGTCGGGGGAATAAAGCATAGTATGCATATACACCAATGCATCCTTTAGCACGTCACACCATCCCCCATCGTTAGTACTTTCGATACCCCCCCAGAGTCGGGGGAAATACCCCCCAGAGTCGGGGGAAATACCCCCACAAGGTAGGGGGACATTTGAGCGTGAACAAGTGAACATTCACATCAGAAAGCTTACAACCTCCCTTTTTTGCTTGCTACCCCACTAGTAATTGAAACAGTGTTCCACTACAATGAATTTAGTCAAGGGTATCGAAATTCTTGTTTTTTCGCCTTGCCCGTCTGATTCCTGTGTGCTGCCCGTCCTCGCTCTGTACAGTAGGAGGAGGAAGCACGAGCTACGGGGTGGAAATACAGAAATTTGCCAAATTCATGCAATAAATATTGCACACATATGAGAAAATAGTGGCGTGAATGTGCTATACTAGGTTGCATCAAGCAGGACGCGTTGGACATACAAGAAACAAAAAGAAAGGAACCCCGCTGCGGCACAGTTTGGTTCCTTGCTTTCCATCACCCTGCATACCGAAGGAGGTTCTTATGACGTAAACAACATACATCTCACGGCTCCGCCCATGGAAGGAGATACGCCAAAACACTGATGTGTTTTAGCTAGGATGTTGATTGTACTCTCCGGCAGATTTACCAAAATCTGCTGTTAGTATAGCACGCCTTTCAACGAGCGTCAAATAGGACGTACCCACTTTCTTCTTCCCTATGGAGCCTCACCAGCCGCACATCACTGCCCTTTTTGATGTCGTGTCAGTGCCGTTTCGGCCACAAGTGTTCATAACCCTCTTCCCGTGCCACGGGGAAGAGCAGGATTTTTTGTGCCTACGACCAGGAAATTTGTCCATTGTAGATTGGAGAGAGACGATGAGAGAGCCTACCTTTCCCACTCAGCAGGCTGAGCCTATTTCAGGTCCCACCCAGGCCATAACGCCGGTACCGGATGGGTACTCCCCGGAAGGAGTTGCAGAAGCAGTCATTGACCCAATAATCAAGTATCTCATTGAGCAGCTGATCCCCGGCGGGTGGGATGTGTTAGTCCACATCCTGTATTACGCCACAGTAGACCCTCGCACGACCATGCAGAAGAGCCTCTTCCATGCCACTGGCGAGGCGAACAACGAAGCTATAGTCTTGATCAGCGCTGTCGAGGCGTTGGCAAAAACGCCTAACTCGCCCTTTCGTTCGCCGGACGCCTACTCCAGGCGGCTCGTTGCGCTGGAGACGCTCAAGGTCATTCGGAGAACGTTCCACCGGACCTTCACTGAGGTCCGTATTTCCCTTGGCACGCGCAGCATTTACGTCCCCTCTCTCCTCGTCTCTTTATGGGACTTACACGAGACCTACAAGGATGAGAAGGTCAAGCAACTCGCCCGCAAGATGGCAAAGCGGGTAAAAACGGGTGAGTTTCTCAGCTATGCCGCGTCCACGTGTGTATGTGTTGAACCAGAACTGGCTCCCGTTCTCCACGTTCTGGACTCTCTTTTGCAGGCACGAGGCATCACAGAGGAGGCATCTACCCTGGCTTCGGCTTGTGGCATTATCGCAAAACTCCTCTTGCCTGACAAATATGGGCGAGTTGGCAACACGATGGGCGAGTTTCACGCATTGCTCTCCAAAGAACCCCGTTCCTCAGGGTCGAAAAAGGGCGAGTTGGCGACACCACCGGGCGAGTTACAGGATGGGGCTCCCCCCATACGTGAAGGAACAGGGGCAGGCTCATCATTGCAAAAGGGCGAGTTGGTCACCACGGAATCGCCCGAATGTACAGCAGGAAAGGGCAAAAGTCGGAGATATCGTGTCAAAAAGGGCGAGTTTTATACACTGTTTGCCACAAACTCGCCCGAATTTGGACAATTTGGGCGAGTTCACGAAGAAATGGGCGATTCGGTGCTCCTAGTATCGTTAAGCGATCATTACTCTTCAAGTAATATTACTAATAAAGGGACGGAATCGCTTAACGATGGCAACACAAGTGGTGTGGCAAAACAGGGCGAGATTGTTCCCTCGGAGTATAAGTTCCTTCCTTACCGTAGGGCCTATAATGATACGAGACCGATTGAAGAGATTCGGAGTGATGCGAGAATGTATGCTGATCTCTTCGATGGAGTAGGCAACTATCAGTGGATAGCAAAGTTAATCACCTGCATCCAACAACATCCGGGCCACATCCGTCATCTCGCTGTCGTTGATACGCTCTACCATACAGCTTTTCCCGACGATTGGCGTAAGAAGCCAAGACGACCAGGGGGCTGGTTCTGCAAGGCAGCTGAACGCTTTGATGCGCCAGGCGCAGAAATCCCCAGAGAGGTCCAACTCTGGGCTGAGACGGGCCTTGCGTACAATGAAATTGAGGAGGCATTGCAACAAGGACGTAGGACACCTATGGAGACGCTCTTGCCGATGATGAGTGGCGGCAAGGATGACCAAGAAACAACCGATACAAATGGTGGTGAGCGAGGAAATGAAGGGGTGCAGGAAGCTAATGCTTCCACGGTGACAACGGAGCAAGATGGTAGACATCCCACGCGCCTGTGTACGAGCTTGCGGACACGGATGAACAGGAGCCAGGCGGAGGGTCTCAGTTCCCGCATCGAGCGTGAGGGGGTTTCCCTGGGTGGAATCCGTGCCGAGGTGATGCGCGGCGAGCAGGGGAGTTCCGTCGTCAAGACGACATGGTTTGATAACGCAACAGAGCTGTTTGTGAACGAGGGGGAGTGGGAACGACACGTCGAAAAAGTACGACTGTGCTTTGCCGTCACTCAATGAACGTGCTGTATGTGAGGCGAGAACTATGGAACACCACCAAAACACTGAAAAAAGAGGCGATCAGGACAAGAGTTGGTATGGAACGCTACCAGGGAACGTGCTCCCGATGAGGTCCGATGTCACGAGCAGAGACGCCGGGGACGCAGAAGAGTCCGACGAGCGCGTGTGTTCTCGCTGTCAGGGAATGCAGTGGCTGCGGAGCGGCGAAGGACTTCCACCCTGGGACCCACGCTACCAAAAGATGGTCCCGTGCGACTGTTTGCTCGCCAAGCGAAGGAGAAAGCGGAGACATCAGTTGCGTGCGCTCTCGGGTCTGCCTAGTGACGAGCAGCTACTCACCCTAGAAAGCTTTCGTTCGCACGTCCGCGGTGTTCAGGACGCATTCATCGCAACGAGAAGTTTTATAGGGCAAGCGAGTACGATACTCAACGTGAAGGATGAACGCGAACGAATGTCTGTTCTCTCGCACCTCGGATGGATGGTGTTACGGGGACCCGTGGGTGCTGGCAAAACGCACCTCGCGATGGCGGTCAGCGCGGCAGCACTGGAGCTCAGTATCGAGACGCTGTTTGCGACTGTCCCCGATCTCCTCGATCACCTGCGCGCAACCTTTGCCCCGGCCTCAGATGTTCTCTATGACGAGCAGTTCGAACGGATGAGGAACGCAGAGTTGCTTGTCCTCGATGATCTGGGCAAGCAGCGTAGTACCCCCTGGGCTGACGAAAAACTGTTCCAAATTGTGAACTATAGATATACCTATCGCCTACCCACAGTTGTGACGCTCAATGAAAAAGCGTGGCGGTACCTGGATGATCGTGTGCAGTCGCGCCTGTCAGACGTGAGCCTGGTCCAGATGGTTGTGATGCGCGATGCACAGGACTACCGCCGTCGGCAGGGGAAGAATGCAGATGTTGATCAGAGCAGTTCTCTCGACGATGAGGTGTAGGATGGTAGACGCAGTACAGCACGCATCTCGCTCTGCCGAAGCCCACACGGCCTATTAGGCCCGCCGATGATATTTACAACGTTAAGCATTCAATCAGCTTTGCAAGCCAGTTGAGAGGAAGGCTTCGGTTTTTCTCACGCGCCTCAAACGGTTTCTGCGTGACCATTAGGCGCACCTGTTGTTGCTTCATGCCGCTTTTCCATTCTCAATTAGAGCTTAACGTTGTATATGCCTGTCTACGGGCCTAATAAGCCGTGACACAGGAGGGAGCAGGGTATTTCATATAGCCATGAGGATATAGGCAAGGACCTGACATACAGACAAAGCCTGTGAAGCATCTTACGCACCCTATATAACCTATGTAGGTGGTAGATTTCATCTGTACCAAGGAGCAAATTTCACCAAGAGCTGTGTGGGATTGGCTCACAATGCAGCCTTCTCACTCTACTCATTCTAGCAGCTTGTCGGAGAGAACAGAGCAGTAGTCCCCTCAGTCGCTCTCTCAGGGAACAGATCCTTTACGGCGCGAGCAGAGGCGACTTGCTTCTGTTCCATCACCGACAGAAGAGGGGCGAAAATGGTGGCCACATGACCTAGAAGGATGCCCGTGTCCCCGTTTTATGCCCAGGATAAGACATGGAAGCGTTTGAGATTGAACGCCAAACAGACCAGGCACCACTCGCCCGCCGCCAGCGCGATCCCACGCAAGGAGAACTGGCGGAAGCCCAGCACCTCCTTGATGATGCCGAGCACCGGTTCGACGGTGCATTTGCGCGCTCCGTAGATGGCTTTGCCCAGCGCGGTTCTGAGCTTGTAGGCCATCTTGACCTGCGCGCTGGCGTCCGTCGGTGGCGGGTCAGGCAGTGGCGCGAAGCGCTGCTGCCAGCTGGGATGATGGGGATCACGCCCCGTGGCGATGTACGGCTCGATGCTGCGTTTGGCACAGGCCGCCAGAGTCGCGGGGCCACCATAGCCAGTATCCAATGCCGCTGCCTCGGGCGTACCGATCAACGATGGAATGGCCGCGAACGTGGGTTCGGCTTCCTGGCTCTCATTAGGGTGATTAGACAGAGCCCATCCCACGATCAGCAGACTCTCCTGATCCACCGCCACCTGCGCATTGTAATCCTGCTCGAAGCCCGCATCCGTCGGGTTTTTCATGATGCGCGACTGCGGGTCGGTAAAGTTGTACTGGTCGCTGTCGCGCGGTCCTGACACTAGTGGGGGCGGTGGGCGACCACCTGGGCGACGGTGGTGCGCTCCCGCTCCGCGCGCTGCGCCAGCTTGGCCTCATACTCTGCCTGCTCGGTGGCCGTCCGCTCGGCAGCGCGCGCTTGCAGCACCGCTTTGGCTTGCGCCAACCGTGCCAGGCGATCCTCGTGCCGCGCCATCTCCTCGCGCACCACCAGCCCATCGGGGATCTCTGGCTGCTCGCTCTGTTCACTGAGAGCAAACAGCTCCTCGACCTCACTTGGCAGCCGGGTTTCCACCTCCAGCAACCGCTTGTAACTGACCGCGTTGTGCTTGGAGGCATCCGCATGGATCTTGGTCCCGTCCAGCTTGAGCACCCCCGCCTCCTGAGCCAGCAGGAGCACTTGCACGAAGAGGTCCTTCAGCTCGGGCAGGAAGGTGCGCCCAAAGGCCGCCAGCGTATCGTGGTCGGGATGCAGGTTGCCCGCGATGAAGCGGAACGGCACCGCCTCATACGTGGCCCGCTCGATCTTGCGCGAGCTGAACACCCCGGTGGCATAGCCATACAGCAGCAAGCCCAACAACACCTCCGGGGCGTAGGGCTCTCCACCGCGTGTCCCATACCGGGCATACAGCGCCGACAGGTCAAGTTGGGCCACGCTGTCTCCCACGAAGCGCGCCAGATGGTCGGGGGGCAGACAGTCGCCCAGCCGCACCGTCAGATCGAGTGCCTGGGAGTAGTCCACCGTTTTGAAGGTTCTTTTCATGTTCACCAATATACCATCACAGACGGAGGTCTGCTTTTCTCCGACAAGCTGCTAGACTATAATAAGGAAAAATGAAGGGATGGAATATCTGTCATGCCTGAGCAAGAAGCAATTGCCATATCTTCTTCGCGAGTTACGGCTACGTCAAGTCCCTGGTGGGTGAAGGTGTGTTACTGGCTCTGGCGTGGGCTACGTTATGTGTGGGGAACGCTCATTGCTGGTATTTTTATCAGTACGATTGCCAATGTGAACACAACGTCAACGGAGACGCTCCCCTCCAAACTGTATATGATCTCTCTCGCGCAGACCTTCCCCCTACCTGTCTATCTAGCCTTGGCATTCTGATGCTTCTCATGTTGCTCTCCTGGCTTGGGAGTCGTGGAAAAGACGCTACACCAGCACACACACTCTCTCAGCAGGAGCGAAGCCATATGCGAGGACGCTTGCGTCTGAGGTACGAGCAGATGCGCATTTTTAGGGAAAACGACAGTCGTTCAGAAGACGTGTCTCTAGAGAGTGAACGGTGGTCCGCTCTTGCTCACTGACAAGGGGTGTTTTCTAGTAAGGACCCGACGAGCGTTGGCACTTGTGTGTCATCAGGGCTGTATGGTTATGTAGACACTGACTATAGGAATTAGGAAACAGTGTTTCTACCTGGGGTGATAATGCGCGAAGCTGACATGAAGTGCAAGGTAGCCCTACAGCTCTCCCACAGTAGCATGTTCCATTCGTCTCCTCACACCGCTTCACACTTGCATTTCTGCCCAGTCTCTGCTAGAGTGACTCGTAGCAGAAAACTCGCAGCAGAAGATGCTTTCTGCTGCGAGTTGGGGTTTGCCCATGGTAGGAACAGAAAGTTGGAATAGGAATCTAGCCCGAAGTGGCTACTTCCTTAATATATGCAATGTGCCCAAGAACAATCGGAAAAACCTACTTTGGCACTCGCGACTATGAGCGAAAGAGGAACGGAACAACTACGCTGATTCCTGAATTAACGAGTTGTAGTTACTGCTCAACGTTAATAGTCCAATTACCATCTGCGGTGATATTTAACAGGTATGTACCAGACTGCTTAATACCTATAGCATTAGCACCATTAAAATTACCAACCATACTCACCAATGATGCTATCCGTGTACCTTTATCATCTAAAAGTGTTACGCTGAAGATGCGTTTCCCATCGTGTGTCATACGAGATACAACTAAACCATCATTGAGCGTAAATTTTTTTGAGACTTGTTGACTTTGTCCCTTGAATTGTTGAGGCGGAGCAGTCAAAGAAGATGGCACCTTTGCTGCTGTGGGTGTTGTAGAAACGGGATGGGAAGTAGACTCAGAACGAATCGCTATAAGTTGAGGGGGGATATTTCGAGAGAGTAATGCGCTAATCTGCTGCAATAAAGACATCACTTTGGATACACTAGCGGGTCGTTTATTCTCATCCATATTAACCATCATCAAGATGATCTTCTCAAGTAGAGGTGGAGTTTGTGAATTGTGTTGCTGAATAGACCCAAATGTGAATGGGGCTAATGAAGGGTCGATACCCGTTAGCATTTGATGAAGTGTGGCTCCCAAACTATAAATATCAGAGCGTACAGTCGTTTGTGCTTTCCCATATTGTTGATGCTGGTGGCAAACCCCTTTCGCCTCTGAATTCCAGAATGTTAGGCAGCTACCTTCCTGTCATGAGGACGCGCCAGTCTTCCAAAGCGTGAGGTACGCGTTTGAGCACGAGGTCGTTCCATCAACCAGGCACCGATGCGAATGGCATTCAAGGCCGTTGCAATGAGGATGTGTTGGAGCCGCGTTTTCGCCAGACCAATGTAGCGCGAACGCCGCAGATCGAAGGAATGGACTCCTTGTGAGATCGTTCCCTCGATCCCAGCGCGTTTTGCATAGCGATCTTTGAAATCTTTCGTCTGTTGTCGCTCACGGGCCTGCTGAAGCGCGAGATGATACTGAGATTGAGGACGTAAAGTGAGCATACGCCCCCCAGACTTTGCCTGGGTACAGAGTGGACGACAGGGGCATATTCGGCAATCTTTGGGATCAAACTTGATATGGACGACATCTTTGCCATGTCGATCATGTGTCGGAGTCCAGCAGCGGCTGATTTTTCCAACAGGACAGGTGACCTTTCGCTGTTCCCAGTCTACGAAAAACTGGGTGGCATCAAACCCCGTCTCGGTTTGCGCTTGCCAACTGGTATCAGCAGGAACGGGGCCGAGAAGTGTGAGGCCATGCGTCTTTTGACTGGTCACAATCAGTTCCGCATCGAGATAGCCTGAATCAACGATATGTTCCTCCGGCAGAAGTCCTTTGGCTTCCAGAGCGGTCTGAATCGTTTCCGTGACGGCTCCATCATAGGTAGTTGCAGTGGTCGTCTCCACATGAGTAATGAGGTGAGGCATCTCATCATCGCAGGTTTCGGTCAGATGTGCTTTATAGCCAGCCCAGAGAATATCACGCTTGATGCTCAGGCGAGCTTCCACATCATACGGCGAGTGGATCAGCAGAGCACCTGCTGGTAAATCTCCATCATCTCGCCACTGCATCATTGCTTCCTGGGTGGCGTAGTACTGCTGAACCCAGACCTGCCGAAGAATCTGAACCATGGGAACCTCTCGGAGCCAGCATGGTGCATTTGGATCATAGATGGCTGAGAGCAGATGCCTTCCATCGGCTCCAATCACTTCGGCAGAGTGTTTCCGCTCCGCTTTTCCCTTTGGCAGACGATAGGCTTCACATCGTTTCTCATAGCGATCAAACCAGTCGGGCAAGATCTGAGCACAAAGCCAGTCGGGAGCGACTGTTGCTAGGACGTTGAGAGTTGCTCGCATGGTTTCTCCGACCGTTTCCAAACGACTGAGCGCACGAATAGCTCCTAGCACATGCGTCGAGTCCGTTCGCTGCTTGCCATGAGCCTTGAGCCAGCCTCGCTTCATAGCGATATCAAGCAACGGTTGGAGGATGAGTTGTTCAGCCCCGTCTTTCAGCAAACGCGCCCGAAAATCACACAGGACAGAGGCATCAAAACCAGAATCCGTCGCCTCTAAGCTCAACAAATATTTCCAATCAAGACGTCCTCGAACCGCATCTGCAGCCTGTCTATCCGAGAGTCCCTCCGCAAATTGAAGCAGACAAACCAGGAGCAAGCGCCACGGAGCCTCGGCAGGTTTCCCACAATGAGAAAAGAGATGGGCGAAGGACTGGTCCTGATAGATCGTTCCAAGTTCATCTCGTAGCTGTATGTACACGTTTCCTCTTGGGTAGGCTGCTCGAGCCAGACGAGCTGTTTCTTCAGGCACAGGGTCGATGACATGTGGTTGCAGGGACATCTCTTTCTCACTTTCGTACTGCTGAATGACGTACTCAATTCTTTTTCCCTATCATAACAGATCCCTGTTCTCCATACCTATCCATTCGAGAAGGTTTGCCAGCAGCATCAAAAATATGGTGACCCCACCATGGCTCTTTTGGGCTATGTTCCTATTCCGACTTTCTGTTCCAACTATGGGCAAACCCCGGATACGTGCAGCTCGTTCGTAAATATGCTACTTTTGTTCGGGCGGCATTTCCTCGTCCTCTATCAAATCCTTCACCGACACATTGAGAGCTTCTGCGATCTTCTGCAACGTCGAAAATGAGGCATCGTGATGAGGATTGCGCCAGAGCTTGCGAATAACGCCAAGAGTGAGGTTCGCGCGTCGAGAAAGGAGCCCCATGGAGACCCCTTTGGACTGAGCTATTTCTTTGACGCGCAATCGTGCCATGTATTTCTACCTCTCCATACTGTTGTATAGAAGAATAGCAGAAGCACGTTATTTACGATAGATGAGGAGAAAAGCATAATGTTGAGGAGATGATCTTAAAAGTATCTCCTCTTCCAGAAGAGCGATCGCTTGTTGTGTCTTGGGGAATGGAGCAGCGTCAGTTCGGCGTTTCGCCCCAGGCCGTGAGAAAAAACCAGAGTCCACAAAACTGATCCTGCTGTACTTCTGTTAAGACATGTTGGTAAAGACTCTCCACCTCTTTTTGCCCAATCACTCCCATTTTGACCATAAAAGGCTGGAGCAGTTTGAAGGCAACCATCCAATTGTGGTACATGCTTTTATGAGCGTCAGAGCCGAGAGAGAAATTCATCGCATGTGCTTGGTACTGAATGTTTTGGTATCCGGCATCACGAAGAAGACGCCACAACATGGTAGGAACGCCGCCAAGTTGCCCGTTCGGCGAAAAGCTCCTCCCTGCCAAGTAAATGGCTCGTGCTCCAAGCGTAGTGTATTCCTCGAAGGCTAGGCTGTTTGTGATGGGCTTCTCATCTTGGGTCAGACGGATAATACCGCCGGGTTTAAGAATGCGCTGGCATTCCATAAGGAGCTGCGGCCATACTGTTTTTGGCACAAATCCATGAATCATCCGTGCATTCACCAGATCAAACGAATGGTCGGGGAACTCCAGAGGCTTGAGTGCATTCATCACCTTAAAGCGTGTATTTTCAAGGTCTTGCACCTGAGCCTGTGTGCGTGCGTAGTCGATCATTCGTTGGCTGCTATCAATGCCCACGACTTCTATTTCAGGATGTTCAAAGGCCAGATCAAGCACCCAGCCACCAGGTCCGCACGCAATGTCAAGCACGTCACGGAAGCGGGAAAGGTCATGGTGCTCGGCAATCAATCCTCCCATGTATTTGGTGACAACCCGATCTTGCTGCGTGAGACGTGCCATCTCCGCAGGACTCTCAGCATCAATAAAATAGGGATTCTCAGACGGTCTTGATTCTGTCATACTACTTACTCCTTCGGACCTTTAGTCGCATACCAATAGATCAGTTCAGCTTCAATATAATGGACCCCATAATCTGCACAAAGGAAGAGGGGTTGAGAAGATATACTAAAACATGATGAGTAAACACTATACAGCAGCCTTTAAGGCAAAAGTAGTCCAAGAACTCTTAAAAGAAGAGAAGACACTCGTGCAGATCGTGTCAGAATATGAAGTGCATCCCACCCAGCTCAAAAATTGGCGTGCTATTGCACTGGAAGGTCTACCGAGTCTGTTTGAGAAACAGGACAATACTGCCGAGCTAAAAGCAACTTATGAGCAGCAACAAACGGAGTTGTATGCTGAAATTGGCAAATTGACGACACAAGTCACCTGGCTGAAAAAAAAGTTTCAACTCTGACGAGGGAGGAGCGCGTAGCACAGATTGAGCGTGAGGAAAGCAATCTTCCTCTGAGTCAGCAAGCAGAATTGCTGGGAATTAGTCGGTCCAGCTTGTATTATCAACCACGTCCACCTTCTCAGGAAGAAATTACCATCAAGCATCGAATTGATGAACTCTACACAGAGTATCCCTTCTATGGATCACGAAAAATGACAGCGCAATTACAGCGAGAAGGAATGGAGGTCAATCGCAAAGCGGTGCAGCGACATATGCGTGAGATGGGCATTCAAGCCATTTTTCCAGGACCAAATCTGAGTCGGCGTCGGCTGAAAGAACAGGTGTACCCGTACTTACTTCGCGGTTTAAACATTGAGCATTCAAATCACGTGTGGGGAATAGACATCACCTACATTCGGCTGCAAAAAGGATGGATGTACCTCGTCGCCATTTTGGATTGGTATTCGCGCTATGTCCTGAGCTGGGAACTGGATTTGACGTTAGAAATGTCATTTGTGCTCTCAGCAGTGCAGCACGCCTTAACGCAAGCCGTCCCGATCATCTGGAACAGTGATCAGGGAAGTCATTTTACCAGTCCACAGTATTGTGAGTTACTCAAAAACGCCAATGTGCAGATTAGTATGGATGGGAAAGGACGTGCAATCGACAATATCTTTACCGAGCGACTGTGGCGATCCGTGAAATATGAAGAAGTTTACCTGCATGAGTACACCTCACCGAAAGAGGCACGCGCTCAGCTACAAAAGTACTTTGACTTTTATAATCACAAACGGCTTCATCAAGCACTCGAATACCAGACTCCAGCAGAAGTGTATTTTCAAGAAAAGGGAGTCATACTCACGTTGAAGGAATGAATGCGCGAACAAAGAATAGGAGGAAAGTAGCTCTTAGAAATACCTTTTTCAATGTGTTGACATATGGGTCCACTTTAACTTGTCGCAGTTCACAGTGTTCTGGGATCTGTCCTGCCACTTT
>JAABUQ010004385.1_pt1 | contig 24144 bp, 22 predicted proteins | sample 5560001 | NCBI WGS metagenome assembly JAABUQ01 (sample SAMN10711888, study PRJNA513371) | rock metagenome | isolation source: Antarctica rocks | place: Antarctica: Victoria Land, Finger Mt nord | collected 2015-12-18
CAAAGGCGGCCATCAGGGAATCGACGGCGGGTTGAGTCATGGGAGTCCATCCCGGTGGTGGTCGAATCAAGTCCCTCCCCTGTCAAGGAATAAACAGCCGAAACGGACTTTGCAATCGTCCTGGCCGGGCGGGTGGGCTTGCCAGGGTCGGAGGGTCGGCTATGCTTGGGTCGGGGGCCTCGGCGACGGGGCCGGCCCGACCGGCCGGGCGGGCCAGATCGATCGAAGGCGGGGCATGTTCAAGTTCCTCCACGCGGCCGACATCCACCTGGACAGCCCGCTCGACGGGCTGAGGAACCTCGACGGCCTCCCCGCCGACGAGGTCCGGGGTGCCTGCCGGCGGGCGCTCGAGGGCCTGGTGGCGCTGGCCGTCGCCGAGCGGGTCGGGTTCGTCCTGATCGCGGGCGACGTCTACGACGGCGCGTGGAAGGACACCAACACCGGCCTCTTCTTCGGCCGGCAGATGGCCAGGCTCCACGACGAGGGGATCCACGTCTTCCTGATCCGCGGCAACCACGACGCCCAGAACAAGATGACCCGCGACCTCGTCCTGCCCCCCCGGGTCCACCAGTTCCGGACCGACCGGGCCGACTCGGTCGCGCTGGCCGACTTCGACGTCGTCGTCCACGGCCAGGGCTTCGCCAGCGAGAAGGTGATCGACGACCTCTCCGGCGGCTACCCGAGGGCCGACCCCGGCGCCTTCAACATCGGCCTGCTCCACACGTCGGCCGACGGCCGCGACCCCGAGCACGCCCGGTACGCCCCCTGCTCGGTCGACTCGCTCCGATCCAAGGGGTATCAGTACTGGGCCCTCGGACACGTGCATACGCGTGCATTCCTGTCGGAGCGGGACCCCTGGATCGCTTTCCCGGGCAACGTCCAGGGGCGGCACGTCCGCGAGCCCGGGGCGAAGGGCTGCCTGGTCGTCACGGTCGACGACCGGGGCGACGCGACGGTCCGGTTCGAGCCGCTGGACGTCCTCCGGTGGGCGACCTGCCGGGTCGACGCGACCGGCCTGCCCGACCGCGACGAGGTCCTCCGCCGGTTCCAGGAGGAGGCGGCCCGCCTGGCCGACTCGGCCGACGGCCTGCCCGTGGCGGCCCGGGTCGAGATCCGCGGCCGATCCCCGGCGCACGACGACCTGGCGGCCGACCGGCCCGGGCTCGACGCCAACATCCGCGCCGCGGCCCAGCTCGTCGGCGGCGGTCGGTTCTGGGTCGAGAAGGTCCGGCTCGCCACCACGGCCGAGGGGCCCGACGCCTGGGACGGCCCGGGCGAGGACGCGATCGGCGTCCTCCTGGAGACCCTCGACGCGCTCCGCGACGATTCCCCCGCGCTCGTCGAGCTGGCCCGGGACGAGCTGTCCGACCTCAAGCGGCGGCTCGCCGGGGTCGACGGCGACGGGCTCTCCGACCCCGACTGGCTCCGCTCGGCCATCGACGAGGTCCGGCCGCTCCTGCTCGCCCGCCTCCTCGGCCCGAGGCCCGGGCGGGCCTGACCCCTCGCACCCCCGCGGCCGAGCCCCGGACGCCGATGAAGATCCTCCGCCTCGACCTCCGCGCCTACGGCCCGTTCACCGGGGTCGCCCTCGACTTCCCGGCCGAGGGCCCGGGGCTCCACCTGGTCCTCGGCCCGAACGAGGCCGGCAAGTCGTCGGCGCTCCGGGCGCTGGAGCGGCTCTTCTTCGGGTTCCCGCACCGGATCGACGACCACTTCCTCCACGAGTCGAAGCGGCAGCGCGTCGGGGCGACGGTCCGCGCCGCCGACGGCTCGGAGCTGGCCTTCCTCCGCCGTCGGGGCAAGGCCAGGACCCTGCGCGGGCCCGACGACGAGGCCGCCGTCGACGACGCCCGGCTCGCCGCGCTGCTCGCCGGGGTCGGCGGCGATCGGTTCCACAACCTGTACCTGACCGACCTCGCCGCGCTGGCGCAGGGGGGCCGCGAGATCATCGAGGGGGACGGCGACTTCGGCCCGATCCTCTTCAGCGGCTCCGGCCTCGCGGGGATGCCCAAGGTCCTCCGCGAGCTGCGCGCCGAGGCCGAGGGCCTGTTCAGCCCGATGGCGACCGCGACCCGGCCGACGATCAACGCCGCCGTCATCGCGCTCCAGAAGGAGCAGCGCGACCGCGACGTCGCCAACCTCTCGGGCGAGGCCTGGCGGGGGCTCCGCGAGGACCACGCCGACTCCCTCCGCCGCCGCGACGCGGTCAAGGCCGACCACGACCGGCTCGAGGCCGAGGCGCACCGCCTCGCCCGGCTCTCCGACGCGATGGCCGTCCTCCCCCGATGGCGGGCCGGCCGGCGGGCCTACGACGCCCTCGGCCCGGTGGTGATCCTGCCCGAGGGGTTCGCCGCCGACCTCGACGCGGCGCGGGCCGCCCTCGGCCACCAGGCCGCAGCCGCCGACGCGTGCCGACGCGCCCTCGCCGCGATCGACGCGGGGCTGGCCCGGTTCGACGACCCCGACCGCCTGCTCGCCGAGGCCGGGGCGATCGACGCCCTCCGCGAACGGCTCGGCTCGTATCGCGAGGCCCGCGACGTCCGCCCCGCCCTGGCCCGCGACCTCGACCGCGCCGAGACGATCGCCCTCGCCGGCCTCCGCGAGGTCGACCCCGGCCGGACCCTCGACGCGGCCGACTCGCTCGCGACGACCGCCGCCCAGAAGCAAGAGGCCCGCGAGCTGGGCCGGGCGCTCGGCAAGCTCGAGGCCGACGAGGAGGCGACCCGCGCCGCCGTGGCCGACCTCGAAGGGGAGGGCGTCCCCCCCGCGCCGACCGACGGCCCCGGGTTCGACCGCGCGGTCCGGGACCTCGCCGCCCTGGTCGTGCGGTCGAAGTCTAAGGGGGACCTCGACGAGGCGGTCGACGCCGCGACGGCGAAACTCCGCCGGCTCGAAGCCCAGGCCGAGGCCGAGCTGGCCCGGCTCCGGCTCTGGGGCGGGACGCTCGACGGACTCGCCGCCGCGCCGATGCCGGGGGCCGAGACCGTCGCGCGGTTCGAGGAGGAGATCGGCGACGCCCGGCGCGCCGTCCGGCTCGTCGACGACGAAGCGACGGGCCTCGCCGACGGCCTGGCCGAGGCCGACCGGGCGATCGAGCGAGCCCGGCTCGCGGGCGACCCGCCGACCGAGGCCGACCTCGTCGCCGCCCGCGGCGACCGCGACCGGGCCTGGGCCGCCGTCCGCGACGCCTGGCTCGCCGGCGCACCGCCCGGGGACGGCGACGCCCGGGGCTCCGCCGCCGACTACGAGCGCCGGGTCGAGGCGGCCGACCGGGCCGCCGACCTCCTCCGCCGCGAGGCCGACCGGGTCGCCGAGCTCGCCTCGCTCCGGGCCGACCGCGGGCGGCTGGCCGACCGGGCCGCGGCGATCCCCCCGCGACGGGCCGAGGCCGTCGCGCGGCGGGAGGCGGCCGAGGCCCGATGGCGGGAGACCTGGCGGGCCGTGGGCGTCGACCCGCTGCCCCCCGCGGAGATGCGCGGCTGGCTCGCCGACCACGACCGGCTCCGGGTCAAGGCCGAGGCCGTCGCGGCCGAGCGGGCCGAGGCCGACCGAACCCGTCGACGTCGCGACGACGCCGTCGGGGAGATCCGCGACGTGCTCGACGGCCTCGGCGAGCCGGCCCCCGCGCCGGCCGGCTCGCTCGCCGCGTGGGTCGCCCGCGCCGAGTCCCTCACCGCGCGGGCCGAGCACGCCCGGAGGCTCGCCGAGGCGAGGGCCCGCGCCCGCGCGGCCGCCGACCGGCTCGGGGCCTGGCGCGGCCGATGGGCCCGCGCCGTCCGGCCGCTCGGCCTGCCCCCCGACGCGACCCCGACCGAGGCCGAGGCCGCCATCGGCAAGGTCGACGGCCTGCTGGACCGGGTCCGCGAGGCCCGGCGGTTCGCGGCCGACCTCGCCCGGGCCGACGCCGAGATCGAGCGGTTCGAACGCGACGCCCGCGAGGTCGCCGGCCGCGCCGGGGTCGACTCCGCCTCGCGACCGCCCGAGGCGATCCTCCACGACCTGACGGCCTCGGCCGAGACGGTCCGGCTGGCCCGGCAGGCACGCGCGGCCGAGGAGGCCCGGCTCGCGTCGGCCGTCGCGGAGGTCCAGATCCAGTCGGCCCGGATCGACGAACTCCGCCGTCGGGCCGGCCGCGATTCGGCCGACGACCTGCCCTCGGCCGTCGAGGCGTCCCGGGAGGCCCGGTCGCTCCTCGCGGCGATCCGCGACGACGAGGGGCGCCTGCTCGGGCTCGCCGCCGGCGGCTCGATCGACGACCTCGAGCGCGCCTTCGCCGCGGTGGGCGACCCCGACGCTCTGGCCACCCGGCTCCGCGACCTCGACGGCGAGATCCGCGCCTCGCGCGACCGCCTGGAGTCGCTGAACGTGGAGGTCGGCGGCCTCCGCGCCCGGCTCGACGCGATGGACGGCAGCTCGAAGGCGGCCGACGCCGACGGGCGCGCCCGCCGCTGGCGGGCCGAGATCGAGGCCCACGTCGAGCAGTACGCGCGGGTCCGCCTGGCCGAGGCCGTCCTCCGCCGGGCGATCGACGCCTACCGCGAACGGAACCAGGGCCCGATCCTCGCCCGGACCTCCGCGCTCTTCGCGGCGCTGACGGTCGGCTCGTTCGCGGGCGTGAAGCTCGAAGTCGTCGACGAGTCGGGCACGCCCCTCGACCGCCCGGTCCTGAAGGGCCTCCGCGCCGGGCCGGGCCGGGAGACGGTCCCGCTCTCGGGGATGAGCGAGGGGACGGCGGACGCCCTCTTCCTCGCCGTCCGCCTGGCCACGCTGGAGCACTACCTCGACGCGGCCGAGCCGATGCCCTTCATCGTCGACGACATCCTCGTCCACTTCGACGACGCCCGCGCCTCCGCCGCCCTCCGCGCCCTCGCCGCGCTCTCGTCGCGGACGCAGATCCTTTTCTTCACCCATCACGAGCACCTGATCGAGCTGGCCAGGTCGGCCCTCCCCCCCGAATCCTGGACCCTGCAACGCCTGCCCGCCGCCGGGCCGGGCTGAACCGGAGCGGTTTCCGGAATCTCGTGCTCTTTGTGCTTTGTGCTTTGTGCTATTGAAATTCTTATAATTGCATATTAAACTGTTTTTAACACCGTCCTCCACGCCCAACCCGCCCCGGACCTCTCCGACTGGCATTGACCCCCCGCGGCATCCCGCTAGAGTGTCGCCGAGATCCCCATCGCCCCCGGTCCGCGCCGTGGGCAACGTCTTTCCGGGGATGGATGGATCGACCGATCGGGACAGGGACCCAGGATGATGCCCGACGACCCCCGCGACCTCCCGGCCTCCTCGCTCACCGGGGCCGACCACGCCCCGGCGGTCGCCGACCGGGCACGCCGTCGGCGGCTCCGCCGTCGGGCCTGGCTGGCGTGCCTGCTGATCGGCGGCCCGGCGTTCGCGCTGTATTTCCACCGGCCGCTGTTCGGGGGGAACCTCGGGGTGGTCGAGGACGGGGTCGTCTACCGGAGCGCCCAGCCGGTCGGGGACGTGGCGGGCCTGATCCGGGCCCGGCGGCTCGGCTCGATCCTCAACCTCCGCGGCGGCAAGACCTCGGACGCCTGGTACGTCGCCGAGGTGAAGGCGGCCGAGGCGGCGGGGGTCGACTTCTACGACCTGCCGCTGAGCGCCGTGAGGCGGCCGACCCGCGCCGAGCTGCTCTCGGTGATCGACGTGCTCGACCGGTGCCGGTATCCGCTCCTGATCCATTGCAAGAGCGGGTCGGACCGGACGGGCCTGGCGGCGGGGCTGTACCTGATGGCGCGCAAGGGCGTCCCGCCCGAGCGGGCGGAGGAGGCGTTCTCGCTCGCCCACGGGCACGTCCCGCTGCTCGGCCCCGAGCGGCTCCACGAGCCGTTCGACGAGTACGCCGCGTGGCTCGCCGCGACCGGTGCCGACCACACCCCGGCCCGCCTGGTCCAATGGGTGAAGGACCATTACCGGGCCGACGACCACTTCGCCGCCACCGATCCGGTCCGCCCCGGCCCCCGCGCCCGCCGCCAGGCGAAGAACGAGGCCGGCCTCACCACCCTCCGCTGACCGTTCGGCCGCCCTCGGCCGACCGGGCGGCCCGTCGATCTCGCCCGATCGACGAGCCCCGCGGGGGAATCCTCGCGCCCGCCAAGATCCTGGTCCCCGGACCTCGGGGAGGGGAGGCCCGTGGCGCCCGGATCGCGGGCGGAACCCGATTCCATCCCGAGGTTTGCGCCGGGGCTGGCCCGCTCCTCGCCCGTCCCGGACGGGTCCGGCACGCCCCCTGCAATGGGGAGTGGTCGGCCGGGGCTCACGCAGGGCATCGGGATCGAATCGAGGGCGAAAGGAGAGGACCATGCGTCAGGCATTGCGGACGATCGGGCGGACGGGAGCGATGGTGCTGGGCGGCCTGCTCGTGGTCGGGTCGGCGACGCCGGCGCGGGCGCAAGGTTACGGCTACGGCTCCGGCGGCTACAACCGGCCGGGTGCCTCGATCTCGATCGGGATCAACACCGGCACGGGTTACGGATCCGGCGGCGGGTACGCCGGTGGCGGATACGGCGGCGGGTATTCCGGCGGCGGCTATGGCTCGGGCTATGGCTCCGGGCCGGGGGCGGGCTGCCGGGGCGAGGGATATGGATATAACCCGGCCTTGCCGTACTCGCCGGCGGAGCAGCAGGGGTATCGCGAGGGTCGGCGCTACTACGAGACCGGTCAGCTCCCGAACCATCGGCTCTCCCCGGCCGAGTCGCGAGGGTTCGTGGCGGGCGAGGTCCGGCAGGCGAGCACCCCCTGGCAGGTCGACCCGGCCAAGCAGGCCGGCTGGCGCGAGGGGCAGGTCTTCTGGGAGACGGGCGTGGCCCCCAACCGCCCCCTCAGCCCCGCCGAGCGCGACGGCTTCCTCGCCGGCGAGCGCCGGGCCGCCTCGGGCTACGGGTCCTACAGCAACGCCGCCCCGGTCTACTCCCGGACCTGGTGAGGCGAGGGTTCGGGCGGGTCGAGGACAGCACGAGCGGGGGGTGCGGGCCGAGGCCGGCGCCCCCCGCTTTCGTTGCGCGACGGCCCGGACGATGGCGGCCGGGGCTGTGGTTCATCCAATCCTCACCGATACGTGACAGCAATAGGCCTTGAAACTTCGACGCCCCGACGATTCAATGGGCCTTGGCCGAGCGTAACGCCGTCGGGCGGGCCCTCGGTCCCGCCATGATCCTCATCCCTCGCTCGCGATGCCCGCCGGCGACGTGCGAATCCATCCGATCCCACCCCGACCTGAATCCCCCCGATCGCCCCCGAGGATCCATCCATGAGTCTTCCCCGTCGACGTCCGGGCGGCTTCACGCTGATCGAATTGCTGGTGGTGATCGCGATCATCGCCGTCCTGATCGCGCTGCTGCTGCCCGCGGTCCAGTCGGCCCGCGAGGCCGCGCGGCGGATGCAGTGCACCAACAACCTGAAGCAGATGGGGCTGGCGGCCCTGAACTTCGAGTCGACGTACAGCAACCTGACCCCCGGCTACGGCCCGACTCCGATCTACGGCGGCACCGCGGGCCGCGCCACGCCCCAGGCCCAGATCCTGCCGTTCCTCGAGCAGTCCAACCTCTTCAACACCTTCAACCTCCAGTTCAACCTGAATTCGATCGCCGGCGCCACCCAGGACCCGAACCTGACGGCGGGCACCCAGATCGTCACGGCGTACATCTGCCCGTCCGACTCGTCGTCCGCCCGGCTCCTGAACAACCTCGGCTACGACAACTACTTCTGCAGCACCGGGGCCACCGCTTCGCTCGAGGTCGGCTCGGACCAGCCCTGGCGGGAGGCCAACTCGGGGACGCTGGGGATCTTCAACGTCGCGATCGACACGACCGCCCCGCCGACCCTCAACGGCAAGGCCAACCCCGACTACCACAAGGTGACCAACCCCGTCCGCCTGTCGGCGATCACCGACGGGACGAGCAACACGACGATGTTCGCCGAGACGCTCCGGTCGGTGGCACGGGCCAACACGGCGGCCGAGCTGCCGATCTCCAGCCTGCTCAACGTCTACGTCGTCGGCAGCCCGATGAATCACTACATCCCGGACACGACCTGCGACACCTTCCCCGGGCTCCGGATCCGCTATCGCGGCCAGCAGTACTACCGGACCCTGCCGATGACGGGCTACTACAGCCACACGGTCCCGCCGAACTACAAGAAATGGGACTGCGGCGACGACACCTTCGTCGTCTCGCACACTGCGGCGCGGAGCAATCACCCCGGCGGGGCCAACGTCGCCTTCGTTGACGGGCACGTCCAGTTCATCAAGGACTCGGTCAACATCACCACCTGGCGCGCCCTCGGGACCCGCGCCGGCGGCGAGGTCATCAGCTCCGACAGCTATTGAAGAAGCCGACCGGTCCGGGCCGACCTTCCGGCCGCCCGGCCTCGAACCGATCCGACACGGGGACCCCGCGATGCGACCGATCCTCCAGCGGCCGGCGATCCGGCTCGGCGCGATCCTCTCCCTCCTGGCCGCGACGCTCGGGGCCGTCGGCTGCGGCGGGAGCGCGCCGGCGACTCCCGACGAGATCTTCGACTCGAGGCTCCGCGACGTCGGCGAGGCGTACCGCGTCTACAGCCTCTCCAGGAAGCGACCGCCCAGGTCGGTTAAGGAGCTGGCGACGATCCAGAACAGCACGCCCGTGGGCCTGGAGGCGATCCACAGCGGCGACGTCGTGGTCCGGTGGGGCACGGCCCTGACCGACACGAACGAGGAGTCGACCACACCGTCCGACGAGATCCTCGCCTACGTGAAGGACGTCCCGGAGAAGGGCGGCAAGGTCCTGACGACCGGGCGGTCGATCAAGATCCTCACCGCCGAGGAGTTTAAAACCGCCGCGAAGTCGGGCGGGAACTGAACCCGCCCTCGGCCCGGCGGACGCGGGCCCCTCACGCCTTCGTGGCCACCGCCAGGAGCCTCGGCGAGCCGATCCGGAACGGCTCGCGGGCGGGCGAGCCATAAACCTCGATCGCCGCGAAGCCGGCCGACTCGAGCAGCGCGATGACCTCGCGGCAGGTGTGCAGCCGCGCCGACATCACCCGCGTCTCGGCCCGGCCCTCCTGGAGGAACGTGTACGCGACGGCGAGCCGGCCCGTCGCCGGGTCGTACTTCCGGTCGGCCAGGCAGTACCCCTCGCCGTCGGGGTACCAGGCCCGCTCCTGCAAGGTCGGGAAGAGGACCTCGGCCAGGTACGACGTGTCGAGGACGAACTTCGCCCCCTGGCGGAGGGTCGACGCGACGGCGCGGAGGAACCCGGCGTTCTCGTCGCCGTCGAGGTAGCCGAAGCTGTTGCCCAGGCAATACGCGGCGTCGAAGGCGGCGAGCCAGGGGAGGTCACGCATCTCGCGATGCTCCCAGGCGATGTCCAGCTCGCGCTCCTCGGCCAGGGCGCGGGCCACGTCGAGGAAGTCCTCCGAGAGGTCGACGCCCGTCACCTCGAACCCCCGCGCCGCCATCGCCAGCGCGTGCCGTCCGCCGCCGCAGGGGACGTCCAGCACCCGCGACGGCGGGGCGACCCCCAACGCCTCGACCAGGAAGGCGACCTCGGCCTTCGTCGCCTCCTCGAGCGGGGCCCTCAGCCAGAAGTCGACCGGGGCGCCTCGGAAGAACGTCCGCCACCAGTCGGCTCGCGATTCCACGGGCGTTCTCCCCTCGGATCGAGACGTGAAGGCACCTCTCTCATCACGACAGCCGCCGCCCCGTCCGGGTTCGCCGGCCCGGGCCGTCGCGGCGCTCAGGAGTCGGTCTCCTCCAGCGACCTGCGCAGCGCCTCGAGCCGGGCCCCGGGGTCGTCCTCCTCGAGGTCGGACCATTGCGACAGGACGAAGACGGTCCGCCGTGGGGTCCGGAAGCAGCGGATGGCGCAGGTGTTGGTCATGTCGAGGCTGATGAACTCGGCGTCGTGGCCGACGGCCGGGTGGCCGTCGATCATCTCGGAGGCCGGCTCGGCGTCGAGGGTCGGGTACTCGTCGCGGAGCGCGGCGAGCGCCTCGTCGGCCATCTCCGACGGGTCGGGGCGCGACTCGTCGACCGTCACCAGCGCGAACGCCGGCCCCGCCGAGGATTGGAGCGTCACCGTGGTCCTCGGGCCGTCGTCGTCCGCCTCGATCTCCCAGTCGTGCGGGTAGTCGAACCGGATGCCGTGATCGTCAAAGACTGCACTCATGCCCAACCCTTTTTGAGTTTCCGTTGCTGAGACCTTATTGTTGAACACTAGCCAAACGAATTCCCTTCAATTTAAAGTAGGAACAACCCTGAATGACCTCTAGTATGAGATCAGGGTCCGAATCAACTGCACGATCTCCTTGCGGTCCTTCTTCACTTCCTCGTAACCGTCCTTGAATGTCTGGAAGACTTCGGCTCCTACGGTGGAGGACGTCAGCATTTCGTTGACATATGTGTCGATTACATCATTCGTTTTGTTTCGCAGGGCTTCTACTTTGGCCTCCAACTCAGGGGTAAGGTAGATCGATCCGGCATCCACGAGTTCATGCAACTCTAAATGCACTTCGTTCAACGCCTTAGCTCTCACCCGAAATCGACGCCTAAGCCAGTCTTCTCTACTCTCGCCCTCCCTTTGTTTCACCGGCTTGTTGATGGTGTCGATGACGTTCCCTACGAACCACATGCGGAACGCTACCTTGCCCGTCAGTTTGGAGATTCCCTCCAGGACTTCCAGCCGCCGCTTCTCCGTGTTTGCGTGGATGATCTCCTTCAACTTCAGCTTGGATTTCTTATCCTCCAACGACCGTGCGAACCAGATTGCCAGGAAGGCACCAAGCAGGGCGACGATGGGGCCGACCCCTTGAACCACCAGCCGCCACTGGTCCAGGGTCAAGTTGGGCAAGGTCCAGTTGGCGACGATTTTCACGGCGTCCCCCCTGTGAATGGATGTTCCCCCTCCAGTAATTCGACCAGGCGTACCCGAGATTTAACAAATCGCCCACCTTCACAGAGTCAACAAACCGATCTCTACATATAAAAGAGGAGGGAGTCAGGTGGCCGAACTCGGCCAGGTATAAGGGGGTATCCTATTTGGACAGAATCCCCCGGTCGTTGTAGATCCCCAGCATGATCGGCCGTCTTTCGGATCGGTCTCGGGGGTAAGTTCCGTTCAATCTCGGCCCGGTCCGGCCTCGGAGTCCCATTATCCCGGGCCTGTCACCGGCCGTCCACACGGATCGAGGGACGGGTCGGCCGCGCCGTCCCCCGGGTTGGAGCCTCCCGCCGTCGCCTGGTACGATGGGGGCACGCGACCGAATCTTGCCCCGTCCCGCGACCGAGTTCGAGATCGACCCCTATGCGCGTCCTGTCCGGCATCCAGCCCTCGGGGGCCCTGCACATCGGCAACTATTTCGGGGCGATCCGCCAGTACGTCGCGCTCCAGGAGGGGAACGACGCCTACTACTTCGTCGCCGACTACCATGCGCTGACCAGCGTCCGCGGCGCCGACACCTTGCGCAAGTACGTGTTCGACGTGATCGCCGACCTGCTGGCCCTGGGCCTCGACCCGGGGCGCGCGACCCTGTTCGTCCAGTCGGACGTCCCCGAGACGACCGAGCTGGCGTGGCTGCTGTCGACGGTCACGCCGATGGGGTGGCTGGAGAAGTGCGTCAGCTACAAGGACAAGGTCCAGCAGGGGCTCCCCGCCGAGCACGGCCTGTTCGCCTACCCGGTCCTCCAGGCGGCCGACATCCTCCTGTACGACGCCGACCTCGTCCCCGTCGGCCAGGACCAGAAGCAGCACCTGGAGATCACCCGCGACATCGCCGAGCGGTTCAACCACACGTACGGCGAGGTCTTCAAGCTCCCGAGGCCGTACATCCTCGACGGCGTCGCGGTCGTCCCCGGGCTCGACGGCCGGAAGATGTCCAAGAGCTACGACAACACGATCGAGATCTTCGACGACCCGAAGGTCATCCTCAAGAAAGCCAAGAAGATCGTCACCGACAGCACCCCCGTCGAGGCCCCGAAGGACCCCGAGTCTGACAACCTGTTCGGCCTCTACCGGCTGTTCGCCGGCCCGGACGACCTGGCGGAGGTCGAGCGGCGGTATCGGTCCGGCGGGATCGGCTACGGCGAGGTCAAGGTCCGGCTCGCCGAGGCGATCGTCGCCGCGTTCGCCCCGGCGCGCGAGCGTCGGGCCGAGCTGGTCGCGCATCCCGAACGCGTCCAGGAGGTCCGGGCCGCCGCCGCGGCCAGGGCGAGGACGACGGCCCGGGCCGTGCTCGACCGGGCGCGGGGGGCGTGCGGAGTCGGTCCCAGGTTGGGCTGAAGCCGTCCGGCCGGGAGTGTCCCCCCATCATCTCCAAATCCCCCATCCACCCGCATCGGCCGGGATCGGGGTTGACCCCCGGGGCCCCCGGTCCGTATGGTGCGGTCCGACGGCCCCGGCTCAAGTCGGAGGCGGGGCGGGCCCGAAGTATGATTGATAATGGGAGGCCGATGGATCGGCCGGCCCGCCCGATGCTCGGTGCCCAGGGAGGGGAGCCGCATGCGGCGTCCGGCCGTCGTCGCCGTCTGGGCGGTCGCACTCGCGATGGCGACGGGGACGGGCTGCGCCCGGCTCAAGCATTGGGGCGACCGGGGCCGGGACAACCCGAGCGCCGAGACCGTCGCCCGGCGACAGGGGCTGAGCGAGTCGGCGCAGGCGGCCATCGACCGCCGCGACCTCGCCGGGGCCCGCACCTACCTCGAGCGGCTGGTCGCCGAGAACACCCGGTCGGCCGAGGCGCATCAGAAGATGGGCCGGGTCCTCCAGCTCCAGGGGTGGCTCGACGGCGCGGCGTCCGAGTACCGCAAGGCGCTGGAGCTCGACAAGGACTACGCCGACGCCCTGGTCGGACTCGGCCAGATCCTCCACCAGCTCGGGCACGACGCTGCGGCCCTGGAGCGGTTCGCCCAGGCGATCGAGATCGACCCGCGCAAGGCCGAGGCGCACGACGCCGAGGGGCAGTCGTTCGAGGCCCTGGGACGGAACGCCGAGGCGCTCGCCTCGTATTTCCGGGCCCTGGAGATCGACCCGACCTCCCCCCCGACGATCCTCCGGGTCGCGGCCCTGCAGATGGCCAAGGGCCAGCCCGAGCAGGCGCTGGCGCGGCTCGACCAGGCGGTCGAGCTCGTCCCCGAGGACGGCGAGGCCCGGTACCGCCGCGGCCTGGCCCGGCTGGCGACGAAGCACCCGGCCGAGGCGGTCGCCGACCTCAAGGTCGCCGCCGCCAGGCTCCCCGACCGCGCCGAGGTCTTCCTCCACCTGGCCGAGGCCCTCGCCGCGGCCAAGAAGGGGGGCGAGGCCCTCGCCGCCGCCGAGGCCGCCCTCAAGCTCGACCCCGCCTCGGCCGACGCCAGGGCCCTCGCCGAGAAGTTGCGGCGCTGACCCGTGGGCTTCCGAGTCACGGGGCGGGACTCGGGGGCGGGAGGATCAAAGCTGGGTGTCCTCCCGTTCGCGGTAGATGGTCTCCCGGCTGTCGTCGACGACGAACCCCGGGGGATATCGCCCGGCCCTGTCCTTGGCATCCCGTTTCCACGCCTCGAGCTCCGCCCACCAGGCGTCCCCGGCGAGCGGGAGCGGCGGCTCGCCGGCAGTGGTATCGGCCTCCGCCAGCCGGTCGAGGGCCGGCTTGACGAGGTCGTCGACGGAGATGTTGAGCGCGGCGGCCCGCGCCGCGAGCCGCCGGTAGGTGTCTTCCGAGACGGCGACCTGGGGCATCGGATCCTCCGCGGTTGCGGACATAACCGGACACGACGGGGCCATCTCCCCACAACACACCGTCAGGGCGTCCCGGGGGCGGAGTCTTCCGGGTCGAGGCCGTCGGGGAGCCTCGGCAGGATCTTCGGGACCAGCAGCTCGGGGCCGGACGGGTACTTGCCGGTCTCGATCTCGTAGATCCGCGAGGCGAAGGCGACGATCAGGTCCGCCAGGGCCCGTCGGTCGGCGTCGAGGCCGGCCGGCCAGCGGTCGTGCTGCCAGGGGAAGCCCATGCTCCACGGGGTGGTCGGCTTCGAGCCCCGGACGATCGAGGCGAGCTTCGCCGAGGCGGCGAAGGCCGCGAGGTCGGCCGGGGCGAGCCCGGGAGGGGTCGCCCCCGGCGCGACGTCGAAGACGAGCGGGTCGGCCGAGACGGCCTTGGTCCGCGACCCGGGGCGGCGGTCGGCCTGCGAGAGCCAGTTGGCGAAGAGGAGTCGGGTCGCCCGTCGGCTCCGCTCGGGCTCGTTGTTCACGTAATCCTCCGCCCGCCAGGCGAGCGGCCGGAGCGGCCCCGGCAGCGTCAGCTCCCTGGCGGGGAGTGACGGCGGGGCGGGGGGAGCCCCGGGCGGAGGGGTGTTCGCGGGCGGGTCGGCCCGCAGGTGGATCGCCTCGGGGCTGTCGAAGGCCGACCTGATGATGAGATACTCGGCCTTGAGCGTGTCCGAGGCCCGGGGCAGGATCGCCTCCATCGCCTCGATGTCGGCGATCGCCCGGCGGAGCAGGGGGACCGTGATCCCCGGCGCATCGCCCCAGGACTGGACCGCCGAGGCGACCTGGCCGAGGTGCATCGCCAGGCCCCACCGGAAGACGAAGGGCGCCCCCCGGGCCGACAGCAGGCAGCCCCGGAGTCGGGCCTTCTGCCAGGCCCAGGCGGCCTCGAAGTCGCCGGCCCCTTCGAGCCGGCTCGCCTCGAGCTCGGCGGCGATCCCCCAGAGCCGCTGATCCTCCCTCGCCCTCACATCGGCCTGAGGCGAGGCCCCCCCGGCAACTGTCAGCATGGCGTCTGGCCGGTCGGTCCCCCGCCTCCAGGTCTCCAGCGCCGCCCGGTTCGACTCGGCCCACGCCCTCGCCTCGGGCCTCGCCTGCGACCATCGGGCAATCCCCCAACGCCAGGAGACGTTGCCGAGCACCCCGAACGACTCCGCGGCGAGCATCTTCTTCGCATCGGCGAACGCGACGAAGGCGTTCCGGTCGTCGGGGATCGTCTCGTTGCGGAACGCCTCGACGTCGAACGGCTCGGGGGCCTCGGGCATCCGCCACGCGCGGACCGTCCGGACCGTCATCGCCGCCAGCACGACGGCAATCGCCGCCAATGCCGCCCCCGTCGCCAGCCGTCGCCAGATCCGGAGCCGCCGCCCGGACCACGGCTTCCCCGGTACCGGGCGCGGGCCCCCCAGCTTCTCCACCGGGGCCGCCCCCGGATACGGTCCCGGACTCGGAGTCGTCGCGCCCATGGAGCGTCCCCTCGTGGTTCGTGATCCTACTCGGACAAGTGTAGAGACGACGGCGTGCCCCGTCAACGAATCCTTTCGGAGCGGGGGTGGTCGGGAAAAGAGCCCGGGCCCGGTTCGACCGGCGTCGACCCGTCCGCTACAATCGGCCGCCTTACGGCCGGCAGGATCGGGATCTCGGCGACGTTGGGAGGGCCTCAGCGATGCGACTGGTGACGGTGCGGACGGGCCGTGGGCCACGGGCGTGTGCTTTGTGGGGAGGGAGATACGTCGACCTGAACGCGACCGATCCGACCCTGCCGGCGAGCGTCCGGTCGATCCTCGCCCTCGGGGGGGCGGGCCTCGACCGCGCCCGCGAGGCGTTGGCGGGGTCCGACCCCTCGGCCGGCCACGACCCGGCGACGGCCACGCTCCTCGCCCCGGTGCCCGACCCGGCGAAGATCATCTGCCTGGGGCTGAACTATCGCGACCACGCCGAGGAGAGCGGGATGGCGATCCCGACCGAGCCGATCCTCTTCAGCAAGTATGCCACGGCCCTGATCGGCCCCGGCGCCACGATCGAGCTGCCGCCGTCGAGCGCCGAGGTCGACTACGAGGCCGAGCTCGTCGTGGTCGTCGGCGAAGGGGGGCGGGACATCCCGCGCGACCGGGCGGCCCGGCACGTCGCGGGCTACACGATCGGCCACGACGTCTCGGCGCGCGACTGGCAATTGAACAAGCCGGGCAAGCAGTGGATGGCGGGCAAGACCTTCGACACGTTCGCCCCGGTCGGCCCGGCCGTCGTCACCGCCGACGAGGTCCCCGACCCGCACGCCCTGGGCATCCGGCTCCGGCTCAACGGCGCGACGATGCAGGACTCGAGCACGAGCCAGCTCATCTTCCGGGTCGACGAGGTGATCGCGTATCTGTCACGGATCTTCACGCTCGAGCCCGGCGACCTGATCTTTACGGGGACGCCGCCGGGCGTCGGGATGGCCCGCAAGCCCCCGACCTGGCTCCGTCCCGGCGACGTCGTCGAGGTCGAGGTCGACGGCCTGGGGACCCTGACCAACCCGGTCGGCCGCCGGCCCTGATCCGCCCGGCCGAATCGAAAGCTGCTTGCCCCCGGGCGCGGCCTGGCGTACGGTGAGGGTCGGCCCGCCCCCGCCGCGAGCGGGGACGGTCGCCCTTCTCCACGCCCGGGGCATCGCCCCTCACGCCCGCCCGGCCCGGCCCCACGAACCCCGAGCCCGTCCTCGACCGACGGCCGACCGCCGTCGCGGCGAGCCCGCGCGGGGGTCGGACCGGGGGCGTGCGGAGGCCCTTCCCCGATCCGAAAGGACGCGGTCGCGCATGACCACCGGCACGAGCGCCTGCCCGGCCTGCGGGCTGGACCTGGGCCACGAGCCCGCGGCCCCGGCGGGCCCCCGCGACGACGATGAAGTCCCGGCCTGCCCGGCCTGCGGCCACGGCCAGTTCTTCCGCGTCGAGCCCGCCGGAGACGTCTGCGTCGTCCACCTCAAGGGGCGGGGGATCGTCACCGAGCAGAACGTGATGCGCGTCCTCGAGCGGGTCCGCCACCTGGTCGACGGCCGGGGCTGCGGCCGGGTCCTGCTCGACTTCGACGGCGTGACGCACCTCTCCAGCACGATCCTCGGCCGGATGATCAACCTGGCCCAGCACGCCCGGACCCTCGGGGCCCACCTCAAGCTCTGCAACCTCCGGCCCGACGTCCGCGACATCTTCCGGATCACCCGCCTGGAAGACTTCTTCGAGATGCACCCCGGCCGCCCCGAGGCGATCGCCGCCTTCTGAGCGGCCCGGTCGGGCCGGATCGGTCCCGTGAGATCGCCCCGGCGACCCGGCGGAGGGCGGTGTTGCTCGACGACCCCGATCGCCCCGGCTCCGTGACGTGCTCGCCGCCACTCCTGACGAGTCCGGATGATATGGAATCACCTCGTTGGGGCTTCGCCGTGGCGGGCCCGGAGCCGGTCGCGACGATCTTTTCGGGAGGCACGCCCGGGCCCATCGGACCGCGATGCGGTCGGGTCGGCCCGGCGAATCCGGCCGACGGCCACGGCGTCGGCGACTCGCCGGGGTCGGTGACGGTCGAGTACAATGGACCGGTCGGGGGACGGCAACGATCCCGATCGACGGCCGCCCGACCCGCCGCGAACCCTCCCGAGCCCATGCGGACCCAGTCATGATTGACCCGATTCGCCGTCCCGACGCCCCGAGTCGCCGCGAGATCCTCCGGCGCTCGCTCGCCCTCGGCGCGGCGGGCCTGGTCGGTCCCCGGATGGCCCTCGCCGGGGAGGACGCCGGGCCGGAGCTGATCGTCCGGAGCCGTCGGCCGCTCGACGCCGAGACCCCGGTCGAGGCGTTCGGGACGTTCCTCACGCCCAACCGGCTCTTCTTCGTCCGGAGCCACTTCGGGGCCCCGGCCGTCGGCCTGACCGACCGCTGGACGCTCACCGTCGCGGGGGGCGTCCGCACGGAGCGGTCGTTCGGCCTCGACGACCTGGCCGGGCTCGATCAGGTGACGATCCCGGCGGTGCTCCAGTGCTCGGGCAACGGCCGGTCCCTGTTCTCGCCGACGATCCCCGGGGTCGGCTGGGTCAAGGGGGCGGTCGGCAACGCCGAGTGGTCGGGGGTCCGGCTGGCCGACCTGCTCGACCGGGCGGGGGTCGCCCCCGGGATGGCCCACGTCCACCTCCACGGGGCCGACGGGCCGCCGATGCCCAGGAACCCGCCCTACCTCCGGAGCCTCCCGCTCGACCGCGCGACCGCGTCGACCACGATCCTCGCCACGCAGATGAACGGCGAGCCGCTCCCGACCCTCCACGGGGGCCCGGTCCGGCTGGTCGTCCCGGGCTGGTGCGGCAACCACTGGATCAAGTGGCTCCGGACCCTCGTCGTGGCGCGGGGGGAGGCGCCGGGCTTCTACATGCAGACCGGCTACAAGATGCCGATCCGGCCGATGCCGCCGGGGGTCGACCCGAAGCCGTCCGAGCTGAGGCCGGTCACGGTGCTGAACGTCAAGTCGCTGATCGCGTCGCCGTCCTCGGGGGGAGTCGTGCGGGCAGGCCGGGTCGAGGTCCGCGGCGTCGCCTGGACGGGGGGCGAGTCGACCGTGACGCGGGTCGAGGTCGCGACGGCGGCGGGCAAGGGCTCGCGCGAGGCCTGGCGGGACGCGACCCTGGACGGCCCGGCGCGGCCTTATGCGTGGCGGCCCTGGCGGCTGGCGATCGACGCCGCGCCGGGCCCGCTGACGGTCCGCGCCCGCGCCACCGACTCGTCGGGCGAGGTCCAGCCCGAGGCCTCCCCCTGGAACAAGAGCGGCTATCTCTGGAACGGCTACGACACGATCGCCTGCGAGGTCCGCTGAGCCATGGCCACGACCCTCCGTCGCCTCGCGATGTCCCTCGGCTCGGCCGCCCTGGTCGCCTCGATCGCCCTGGCCGCGCCGGGACCGGGACCGGGCCGTCCCGACGACGATGACGACGACGAGGCGAAGGCCGCCGGCCGGCGTGCGTTCGTCGAGAACTGCCTGATCTGCCACGGCGAAGATATGACGAGCAATCAGCGCCTCTCGGCGAAGCAGTGGACGGCCGAGGTCGAGAAGATGGTGGGCTGGGGCGCCCCGGTCCCCTCCGAACAGAAGGCGGGCCTGCTCGCCTACCTGACGACAACCTACCCCGCAGGGGCCGCGCCGCCGCCGCCCGACGTCGCCCCGGCCGCCGGGCTGCTGGCGATCGAGGAGGGGTCCCCGTCGCGGACGGCCGGCGACCTCGCGCGGGGCGGGCCGCTCTACGCGCAGCACTGCGCCACCTGCCACGGCCCGGAAGGGCGGGGGGGAGACCTCGGCCCCCGGCTCGCCGAGCGGTCCGTCCTGCTCCGGGACGCCGCCTACCACGAGGCCGTCCGCAAGGGGGTCCGGCGGATGCCGGGCTTCGCCAGCGTCCTCGGCCGCGACGCCGAGGACGACCTGCTCGCCTGGCTCCGCTCGCGACGCGGCGAGGGGCCGACGCCCTGACCCTCGGGGGCGACCTCGGGCCAGGCCGGTCGTCCATCATCGTTCCCGAGCCAAGGCGCAAGGTAACGCCGCATTACCTAATTCAGGTAATGCGGCGTTACCTTGCGCGCGATCTGTTCCCCCCGTCGGCGATGGAGCGGGATCATTTCCCGCGTTCGGGATGGCGAGAGGTCCCGCCCCTCATCGCCGCCCCATCAGGATTCGGTCGGCTTGTCCAGGTCGATCACCAGGTCGGTCGACTTGGGGATGTCGCGCAGGATCGGCGAGGTGTCCGCCCCGAACCGGTCCTTCAGCATGTCGGTCTCGCGGTCGGGGCCCTTCTTCTTCGCCTTCGGGTTCGGGCTCGCCGCGTTGAGCGCCTCCCGCTTCATCTTCTGGGTCACGGCGATCCGGTACTTGCCCGGGGGGATGCCGCCCCCTTCGGGGCTCTTGACGGCGAAGGTCCCGCCCTCGGGCTCGTACTCGGCCAGGAACGGGTCGGCGGTCTTGACCGTCTTGCCGTCCTTATCCTGGACCTCGAGGGCGATGAACGTGACGGTGACGGCCTGATCCGGCGGGGGGTCGTACTTCGACCCCCCCTTGAGCAGCTTGCCCGTGACCCAGATGGTGTTGCCGGACCCGCCGCAACCCGACAAGACGGCGAGCAGGGCGAGGACGAACGGGAATCGCCGCTTGGTGTGGCGCATGGAGCGAACCTCGGGGTCGGAAGCTTTGCCCCCCCCGGGACGCCGATCGGACGGCGATCGGGCCGGGGAGGGGCAATCCCGACGGGGGGTCAGAACTGGTCGGCGCTGAGGACCGTGCCGTCGCTGCGGACGAGGAGCGAGAACCAGATCCGCTGGCTGATCGAGTCCTTGATGAACTTGACGGTGCCGTCGCCGAAGCCGACGACGACGCCGCCGGGGTGCAGGCTGCGAGACTGCCCGCCGCTGTTGAACATGCCGCCGCCGCAGTTGAATCCCATCCCCTGCGCCGCGGCGTTGGGGAAGAGCGGCCCCATCACGTCGCCCGCCTGCATCTCGTCGCCGCCGTCGTTGCAGTTGGGGTACGACAGGCCGTACCGGTTGTTCGGGGTCGGGTTGTAGGGCTTGGCGTGGCCGGCGAGGCTCGCCATCCCCAGGCCGAGCGCCCAGGTCCCGCGGAGGTCGATCGTCCCGAGCCCGACCCGGAGCTCGGCGACGAGCGCGGTGTTCGACAGGCCGTCCGTGACCTCGGGGATCCTCGCGCCGAAATTCAGGCCCATCGTCCCGACCTTCGGCATCCCCCGGAACGGATCCCAACGGTTGCCCGGGACCCCGTTCAGGACGTGGTCGAGGTCGGTCGCCCCCTGGACCGCCCCGTAATTGCCCCGCGCCCAGTTCGTCAGCGGGACGCCGTTGCGCTGGTCCATCGGCGCATATTGCGCGTAGTTCGTCGCGTCGCTGGCCGAGAAGAAGTTGTTGGACGGGTTGTTGTTCGGGTCGGTCGGGCAGACGAAGACGTTCAGCCGGGTCGAGCGGACGGTCGTGTTCGCCCAGTCCATGTTGTACATCGCCTGGTTCGGCGCGGTGCTCGCGTTGGCGACCGCGTACGGCCCCGGCCAGCCCGGGTAGCCGAGGACGTTCGAGCTATTGAACAGGGCCTGCTGCTCGATGTACGGCAGGATCATGATCGCCCAGTTCGGGCCGAACGGCTCGGTCTGGTCGCTCGCCAGCGCGTCGGAGCCGGTCCGGTCGTCCAGGCCGTTGGTGTACGGCTGGTTGACGCCCTTGGGGAAGGTCCCGTTGGCCGACTCGTAGTTCATCAGGCCGAGGACCAGGTTCTTCGCGTTGTTGGTGCACTGGGCGCGCCGGGCCGCCTCCCGGGCCGCCTGCACCGCCGGCAGCAAGAGCGCGATCAGGACGGCGATGATCGCGATCACCACCAGCAGCTCGATCAGGGTGAATCCACGCGAGCGGGTCGTCATGCGAAGTACTCTCTAAGGATGGGATCCGGCAACGGCCCGGAAGGGAGGACGTTGGGCCGACCCATTATTCGAACCGGCGGCACAGGTTTCGTGAACTCGCGATGAATAGATCGTGAAATTGGTGCAATCCACGGGGCGTCAAGTCCTTGCGCTTTCGGATCGATCCGTTGGGTAAATTCCGCCTCATAATCGCGTTGAATCCTTGACGATCAACCTCGGTCCCGTCCCTGACCGCGGCGAACCCCGAGGCGGGACGAAGGCCTCGACTCGGCCCGGCGGGGCGAATACAGTACGAGACCGTGCCGGGCCCCGCGAGTGTCGCGCCCGGGCCGAGTCCACCCGCTCCCGACCGTTCTCCGCCCGGAGGGTGCCCGCCGTGACATGCCCGCGACGTCGCCCCCGGCCCGCCGGATGGGCCGGCCTGTTCGTCCTCGGCCTGGCGGCGACCGCCGCGACGGCCTCGCCGCCGCCGTTCGAGCTGAAGGACGGCGACCGCGTCGTCTTCCTCGGCGGCACCTTCGTCGAGCGCGAGCAGGCGTCCGGCCACCTCGAGGCGATGCTCACGGCCCGGTTCCCCGACCGGGGCGTCACCTTCCGCAACCTCGGCTGGAGCGGGGACACCGTCCGGGGCGAGGCCCGCGCCCGGTTCGGCAAGGCCGCCGACGGCTTCGCCCACCTCAAGGAGCACGTCGAGGCGCTGCGGCCGACGGTCCTGTTCGTCTCCTACGGCCTGAACGAGTCGTTCGCCGGCAAGGCCGGCCTGCCGGCCTTCGGGCGCGACCTGGGCACGCTCCTCGACGTCCTCGACAGGACGGGGGCGCGGGTCGTCCTGATCACCCCGAGGCGGCTCGAGGACCTCGGCCCGCCGTTGCCCGACCCCGCGCCGGCCAACGCGCGGCTCGGCGACTACGTCGAGGTCCTCCGCCGGGCGGCGGCGTCGCGCGGGTATCGCCTGGTCGACCTGTTCGACGGGTGGAAGCCCGACCCGGGCCGCCCGATGACCGACAACGGGGTGCACCTGACCGACGACGGCTATCGCGAGGCGGCCGGGGTGATCGGCCGCGCGCTCGGCCTCGGCGCCTCGCCGGCACGCCTCGCCCTCCGGCCCGACGGAACCGCCCCCGACGCGACCGGCGGGACGCTCTCGGGCGTGGAGGCGTCCCCGGGTCGGACCTCGTTCCGGTTCGTCCTCGATCGCCTGCCGCTCGCCCCCGACCCGGCGCTGACCCTCGTCCTCGGGGACGCCGGCCCCATCGGCCGTCGGCTCCGGATCGATCGGGGGGTGGCGATCGAGCTGGATCGCGCCGGCGACCCGGCGGAGATCGGCCTGCTCCACGGCCCCGACGTCGATCAGGCCGCCCGCCTCCGCGCCGCGATCGTGGCTAAGAACGAGCTGTACTTCCACCGCTGGCGGCCCCAGAACGAGACCTACCTCTTCGGCTTCCGCAAGCACGAGCAGGGCAACAACGCGCGGGAGATCCCGCAGTTCGACCCCCTCGTCGCCGCCAAGGAGGCCGAGATCGCCGGGCTCCGCAAGCCCGTCCCGCACACCTACGAGATCACCCGGAAGGCGGCGGGCCGATGACCGCCGATCGGCGACCGTCGCGGTAAGGCTCCACGAACGGGCCGGAGATGGTCGAATGGGTGGGGGGGGTCGCCCCTCGGGCCGGAGACTGCGTGATGACCCGTCGCGAGATCCTCGACCTCCTCAACGCCGAGGCCCCCGGCCTGCGGCGGAAGTACGCCGTCAGGTCGCTGGCCGTCATCGGCTCGATGGCCCGGGGCGACGACCGCGAGGGGAGCGACGTCGACATCCTCGCCACGTTCGAGGGGCCGGCCTCGTTCGACAACTTCATGGGCCTGAAACTCGACCTGGAGGATCGGTTCGGGAGGCGGGTGGACCGGCTTTGCACTTTAACCCCGGTCCAAACCCAATCCGGGGTTCAGAGCTGTGAACAAAAGTTCATGTAGTCTCTCGCCCGCGGATTCGGGCGGGGGAGTGCTCAGGGTTATTGAGGGGCGGGAAGACTGTGCGCATGATCAATGTACATATTACAACTCCCTTGATGAATCCGAGTCCACATGGGCGATACCCGGTGGCGGGGGCCTCCCGGCACGGATAGGTTGTCCCGTTGGCGACGGTTGCGACGATCGCAACGCTAACGGGGATAAACAGATGCGCAGAGGGACAAAGGTCCATCGTCCCAAAATGGGGGCGACCGAGAACCTCTTGTATTACGGCGACAACCTCGACGTGATGCGTCGGTATCTGGCGGACGAGACGGTCGATCTGGTCTACCTCGACCCGCCGTTCAATTCGAGCCGGGACTTCAACGCCTTCTTCGCGGAGCGGGACGGCTCGCGGGCGGCGGCGCAGATCAAGGCTTTCGAGGATACATGGACGTGGGATGAGGCGTCTGCCCTCGCCTATGACGAGATCGTGATCGAGGGTCAGGACAGTGTCTCCCGGGCCATGCAAGCCTTCCGGGATCTTCTCGGCGATAGCGACATGCTCGCCTATCTGGCGATGATGGCCCCCCGGTTGGTCGAGATGCATCGCGTGTTGAAGTCGACGGGTTCGATCTATCTCCATTGCGACCCGACGGCCAGCCACTACCTCAAGATATTGATGGATGCGATCTTCGGTGTGCGCAACTTCCGCAACGAGATCAGTTGGAAGAGGTTCGGGGCGAAGAACGATGCGCTCCGGTTCGGCCGGTCCCATGACGTACTCTTATTCTACTCAAAGACAAGTTCATTCGTTTGGAACGTCCAGTATCAGCCCTTCGGCAAGGGTTCCGTGGATCATAATTATACGATGGTCGAGCCCGAGACCGGCCGTCGCTATCGCCACAGCAGGGCCGGCGCATCTAACCTTTCGCAAATCCTTGGAGGGCTTGCAGCATATAGCCCTCATCTAACGCTGCATTGAGCCGCTTCCAGTTCAAGCTCCCGTTGCCGGGATCTTGCCTCAAGAGTGAC
>JAABUQ010004386.1_pt1 | contig 24138 bp, 22 predicted proteins | sample 5560001 | NCBI WGS metagenome assembly JAABUQ01 (sample SAMN10711888, study PRJNA513371) | rock metagenome | isolation source: Antarctica rocks | place: Antarctica: Victoria Land, Finger Mt nord | collected 2015-12-18
GGGTCATGGCTGACCATGAAGATTCCCATCCTCGGCAGCACGACCTATCCCGCTCTGGTCAATCAGTTCGGCGGGTATTGGAAGATGCAGTACCACATCAACGGCACCTCCAACGACACAACAACGTGGGAGATTAACGTGCAGGGCTCGCCGGTCCACCTGGTCGCGGGTTAGAAGTACTATCCAGGCCCCGGACTTTCCCCCTGGCGCGCTCCCCCTGGCGGCGCCTACGCTGGCCCTATGGATTCTGTTGATAGGCATCGCGTGGGCCATGGGCGAACTATCATCGTGCCCTCGGCATCCAGAGCATGACCTACCACGAGCCGGTCCAGGAAGGCGGGGGCCGCTCGGGCGCATTCAAGATCGCCGGCTCGCTCCTGGACATAGCCGGCGGCTAGCCGTGAGTGACAAGTGACGAGTGACGAGTGCGGCTGGTGGCGTGGCCTGCGGTTGACGCGGCGTGGCAGCGCGGATAGCACCGTCCCCCAGGGCTCGTGAAAAGTCGGCGACGGACGTGTCCCCTGGGACCGCCGCAGTCCCTGCGGCTATGTTCGTGGGCGCGGTTTGCCGGATCCGGACGGGCGTCCCGCGACGGCGTGCCGCAGGGACTGCGGCGGTCCCAGTGAGTGACCGGCGTCTGCGGCGGACAATTCACAGACCCTGCACCGTCCCCTCGCCGTGCGGGGTCAATAGCTACGCGCGCTGCTATACTATCCGCATGGTAAAGATACGCGACGTGATCGACGCGATCGAAGACGCCGGCTGGGTATACGATCACACCACGGGCGATCACCGTATCTACACGAAACCTGGCCAGCCAGGGCAGGTTGTCGTCGCCGGCAAGCCAGAGGTGGAGCTGCAAGAAGGAACGCTGACGAGCGTTTGCCGCCAGGCAGGCATCGACAAGGAGACGCTGAAAAGGGGTGGACGATGAGCGCCGAGCAGCAGGAACAACATACCTATATCGAGCAGTATGACGGACACGTCATCGTCTACGATCAGGGGCGGACATCGTGGAGCGCCTATGTCGACGACTTGCCGACCTGCTTTGCGGCGGCCGAGACCTTCGAGGAATGCCAACGCCTCATCAGAGAAGGGATCGTGGTCTACCTCGACGCTTCGCGGCATCGCGGTCCGCACAACGGCAATGCCGCTGTCTCCTAGCGACGCTTTGGCTATGTGTTAGGGAGAAAGGCCACGATCGTTCACTATGGACTACTCCGACGCCGCCATCGCGGCAATCACGTCGCTTGAGGAGGCGCGTGCCCACGCGGCGGCGTGCCCGCGCTGCGACCTGGCGCGCACGCGGCGGCGCGTGGTGTTCGGCGCGGGCGATCCCCGCGCGCGGCTGATGATCGTCGGCGAGGCGCCGGCCGAGCACGACGAGGTGACCGGCCTGCCCTTCAGCGGCCCCACCGGCGGGCTGCTGGAGCACTGGCTGGCCGCCATTGGGCTGACGCGGGACCAGGTCTGGCTGACCAACACGGTGCGCTGCCGTCCCACCACGGCAAACGCTGGCAGCTCCGTATCGGCGAGAGGCGGGCGGGCGGCTAACCGTCCCCCGCGCGTCGGCGAGTTGCGCGCCTGCGCGGCCTGGCTGCAACTGGAGGAGCGCCTGGTGGCGCCAGAGGTCATCGTGACGCTGGGCGCGACGGCGGGCAAGGCGCTGCTGGGCAAGACCTTTGCGCTGGCCGGGACGCGCGGTGAGTGGCAGGAGCGCCCGGCCACGCTGGATAGCTTTGCCGCTGGCACGCATCCGGCCCCGGTGCTGCCCACCTACCATCCGGCCTACATCCTGCGGTTGGAAGGCGACGATGCCCTGCGCGCCCAGGCCCTCGTCGACGCCGACCTGCAGCGAGTGCGCGCCCGCCTGGACGCGCCGCCGAGCCTGTTCTAAAGGCTCCACTAGCCTGCATTATTCAGGAGACGGCGCTCCCAGGACAGACGGTCGCCGCCTATGCACCCGTCATCAATGATCCAGGCTAGTTCTATAGCCGTAGGCGAAATCCACCCACGGCTATTTCTTGCTTCAGCCTCTACCCAATATAAACCTTGACAATAGGGCGCGCAACATGGTACATTTCTAGTGTTAGCAGTCTGGCACGCGGAGTGCCAGTGGCTGATCAGCGGGGGATCATACACGACGATGTCCGCGGAACCACAGTTGAGCGAGCGGCGGCAAGCCATCCTGCGCGCCATCGTGCAGCAGCATGTCACGACCGCGCGTCCCGTCGCCAGCGAGACGATCGCGCGCGACTACGCGCTGGGCGTCAGTTCGGCCACCATCCGTAACGAGATGGCGGCGCTAGAAGAGCTGGGCTACATCCATCAGCTGCACACCTCGGCCGGCCGTGTCCCCTCGGAGCAGGGCTATCGCTTCTACGTGGAACGGTTGATGGAGGAGCCATCGCTCGCCATTGGTGAGCAGCGCACCATCGCGCACCAGTTCCACCAGGCCAATCTGGAGTTGCGGCAATGGCTCAGCCTCGCCGCCTCCGTGCTGGCGCAGAGCGTGCAAAACGCGTCGGTGGTCACGGCCCCGCGCGCGCGGCAAGCCCGCTTCAAGCACCTTGAACTGATCTCGATCCAGGAATCGCTGGCCTTGCTGGTGGCCGTCTTCGACGGCGGCGTGGTGCAGCAGCAGATGTTTGTGCCCGCCGTTCCCGTCACGCAGGACGAACTCAGCGGGGCGGCGGCGCGGACCAATCGTATGCTGGAAGGACGTGTCCTGGGCACGGTGGCTGACCTCCGGGCGGCGGACGCCACGTCGGTCGAGGCGCAAGTGCTCGACCTGGTGGCCCGTATGATGCGCGATCTCGACGTACAGGCCAACGCCGATGTGTTCGTCGATGGGCTGGATCACATCCTGAGCCAGCCCGAGTTTAGCCTGCCGTCGCGTAGCGGACATACCGAGGGCAGCGGCAACGGGTTGCACGTCGTGCAGTTGCTCCAGCAAGGGATGCTGCTCAACGAGGTGATCCGGCAGTTGTCGGCCACCGACGGGTTGCAGATCATTATCGGCGGCTACGGTCACTATGAAGAGATGAGACAGGTCAGCATCGTGCTCTCGCGCTACGGGAGCGCCTCGGTCGGCGGCCTGCTCGGCGTGCTCGGCCCCACGCGCATGCAGTATGGCCGCGCCGTTGCGGTGGTGCGCTACATCGGCGGTATCCTGGGCGACATGGCGACGGGCCTGGAAGGCCGGGCGTAGTTGCCAGTTATCAGTTATCAGTTGTCAGTTTCCAGTGAGGCTTTCTGACAACTGGCAACGGGCAACTGACAACTAACAGGAGGAAAGAATGACACAGGACCAGGCGGCAACACCCGAGGAGGCGTGGTCGGCCGGGAGTTCCGCGGCCGACGACGCCGAGGAGTTCGCGGTGCGCTGGCGCAAGAAGAATCCGGCCGCCCCGTCGCCGGACATATCCGCCGGTTCGGCGCCTGACGGGGCAGAGGCGCGGACGGACGCCGGCATGGAGGAGGCACAGACTATCGATATGAACACCACGGTCGCGGAGACCAACGAGACGGACTGGTACGCGCGCTTCCTCGAGCAGCAGGCCAGGGCCGAGGAGTACCTCGGGAAGTGGCAGCGCACCGCGGCGGACGTCTCCAACATCCGCCGCCGGCACGAGCAGGACCGCCAGGAGTACATCAAGCAGGCCAACGCCGGGCTAATTGCGGACCTCTTGCAGGTGCTCGACTCGTACGACTACGCCCTGGCGGCGATGCCGGAGGACGTGCGCGAGCAGAGTTGGGCCTCGGGCATGCTGCAGATCGAGCGCCAGTTGCGCGCGGTTCTGGAACGCGCCGGGCTCAGCTCGATCGAGGCCATGGGCAAGCCCTTCGACCCGAACGTGCACGAGGCCCTGGGCCAGGAGGAAAGCGACCAGCCCGAGGACACCGTCGTCGGTGAGTTCCAGCGCGGCTACAAGTTGTACGACCGGGTGCTGCGCCCGGCCAGGGTCAAGGTGGCAATTAGCCGTTAGCCTTTCTGATCTGAAGGCGACGCGCTACTACTGATGGGCCGACTACTGAAGCACATTAAAGAAGGCTACTAGCTCATTACTAATGGCTAGTAGCTAAAAGGAGAACAACAGTGGCAAAAGTTCTGGGTATCGACCTGGGAACGACCAACTCGTGTATGGCCGTGATGGAGGCCGGCGAGCCGGTCGTCATCCCCAACAGCGAAGGCAACCGCACCACCCCCTCGGTCGTGGCCTTCACCAAGTCCGGCGAACGCCTGGTGGGCCAGGTGGCCAAGCGCCAGGCCATCACAAACTCCGACAACACGATCTTCTCGATCAAGCGCTTCATGGGCCGCAAGTTCAGCGACCCCGAGGTCGACCGCGATAAGCGCCTTGTCCCCTACAAGGTCTCGCAGGCGTCCAACGGGGACGTCAACGTCGACGCCATGGGCGAACACTACGCGCCGCCGCAGATCTCGGCCATGATCCTGGGCAAGCTCAAGAGCGATGCCGAGGCTTACCTGGGCGATAAGGTGACGCAGGCCGTCATCACCGTCCCGGCCTACTTCAACAACACGCAGCGCGAGGCGACCAAGGACGCCGGCCGCATCGCCGGCCTCGAGGTGCTGCGCATCATCAACGAGCCCACGGCCGCGTCGCTGGCCTACGGTCTCGACAAGAAGAAGGACGAGAAGATCGCCGTCTATGACCTCGGCGGCGGCACCTTCGATGTCTCCATCCTGGAGCTTGGCGACGGCGTCTTCGAGGTCAAGAGCACCAACGGCGATACCCACCTCGGCGGCGACGACTTCGACCAGCGCATCATCAACTGGCTGGCCGACGAGTTCAAGCGCGAGAACGCCATCGACCTGCGCCAGGACCGCATGGCCCTGCAGCGCCTCAAGGAGGCGGCCGAGCGCGCCAAGATCGAGCTCTCCAGCACCATGAGCACCGAGATCAACCTGCCCTTCATCACGGCGGACGCCTCGGGTCCCAAGCACCTGACCATGACGCTGACCCGCGCCCGGCTGGAGCAGCTGGTGGGCGATCTCGTGGAGTCGACGAAGAATCCCGTGATGGCGGCGCTCAAGGACGCGGGCCTGCGCCCTGGCGACATCGACGAGGTGGTCATGGTCGGCGGCCAGACACGCATGCCGATGGTGCAGGAGTTGGTGCGCAAGATCTTTGAGAAAGACCCCAACAAGGGCGTCAACCCGGACGAGGTCGTGGCCATCGGCGCGGCGATCCAGGCCGGCGTCTTGCAGGGCGACGTCAAGGACGTGCTGCTGCTCGACGTGACCCCGCTTTCGCTGGGCATCGAGACCCTGGGCGGTGTCTACGACCGCGTGATCGAGCGCAACACCACCATCCCGACCAGCAAGAGCCGCGTCTACTCCACGGCGACGGACAACCAGCACAGCGTCGAGATCAACGTGCTGCAGGGCGAGCGCGACATGGCCGCCGGCAACAAGACCCTCGGCAAGTTCAGCCTGGACGGCATCCCGCCGGCGCCGCGCGGCGTGCCGCAGATCGAGGTCACGTTCGACATCGACGCCAACGGCGTGGTGCACGTGTCGGCCAAGGACAAGGGTACCGGGCGCGAGCAGAAGGTGACCATCAGCAACTCCTCGGGCCTGTCCAAGGATGAGGTGGAGCGCATGGTGCGCGACGCTGAGACCCATGCCGAGGAGGACCGCAAGCGCCGCGAAGAGGTCGAGGTGCGCAACAACGCCGACGCGGCCATCTTCAGCGCCGAGCGCTCCCTCTCCGAGTATGGAGACAAGGTGAGCGAGGAGATCCGCACCAAGATCCAGGGCCGTATCAGCGACGTCAACGCCGCCAAGGGCACCGACGACGTGGACCGCATCCGCACCGCGACCGAGGAGCTGTTACGCGAGATGCAGGGCATCGGCGCCTCCATGTACGGCGATGCCGCGGGCGCCGGAGCCGGCGCGGCGGGCCCCGACGGCAGCGGCCCCGGGGCAACCCAGGCGCCGCAGGACGAGAACACCGTCGAGGGCGAGTACAAGGAAGTGTAGCCGGCGGTTGTCAGTGGCCAGTTGTCAGATGTCAGTTGACGGAAGAACAATGGGCTACTGACGGCAGCTATACCGAGGGACGGGGCACACGCGCATACGGTGCGTGCGCCCCGTTTCGGCATATAAGGGCACGGACAGCTCGCCCTATTGCCATCGTCTGGCAGAACCTTTATGTGGCTAGCCCGTAAAACCCAGGAGCCTTTGCTTTAGCCGCTTTAGCGCCACTGTGCAGTAGAATAGGGTATGCACAAAGCTACGTTTCAGTACCGTTTGTCTCCCACACCGGCGCAAGAAACGGCCATGCAGCACGCGCTGGATGAGTGTCGCTGGCTGTACAATCGCCTGCTTGAAGAACGTAAGCTGGCGTGGGACGATACTGAAACGACCGTGGCGCTGTACGATCAGATCAAGCGCATGGTTGCGCTGAAAGCGGAGCGGACGACGTTGTCCGATGTGCATAGTCAGGTCTTGCAGAACGTCGCCGTCAGGATCGGCCTTGCGTTCAAGGCGTTCTTCAGGCGCGTCAAGGCGGGCGAGACGCCGGGCTATCCCCGGTTTCGCGGGGCGAACCGCTACGATAGCTTTTGCTATCCAGGCAGCGGGCACAAGGTAGATGAACAGCGCGTCTACCTCTCCAAGATCGGCCGCGTGAAGGCCGTGATCCATCGCCCGTTGGAGGGGACGGTCAAGACGTGTTGCGTACGACGCGCGCGCACCGGCAAGTGGTTTGTCACCTTCTCGTGCGAGGTTGAGGACGCACCGCTGCCAGCCATTGACAGCGGCATTGGTATCGACGTGGGCCTGACCACGTTCGCCACCATGAGCGACGGGACAGAGGTCGCCAATCCCCGCTTCTTCCGCCGTGACGAGCGGGACCTCGCGCGCGCCCAGCGCCGCTTCTCGGAGCACCCGAAACCCGAACGGGGACACCCATCCACGCGGGAGCGACGCCGGCGGGCCAAGATTGTCGCGCGCATCCACGAGCGCATCGCCAACAGACGCCGCAACTTCGCCCACCAAGAGTCGCGCAAGGTGGTCAACGCGCACGACACCATCGCTATCGAGAACCTGTCCATCAATCGGATGGTCCATAACCACTGTCTGGCCAAGAGCATCCACGACGCGGCGTGGGCCATGTTCGCGGCGATGGTGGCGTACAAGGCAGCATGTGCCGGTCGCCGCTTCATCGCCGTGAACCCTGCCTATACGAGCCAAGATTGCAGTAGGTGCGGGCATCGGCAAAAGATGTCGCTGTCTGAGCGGACCTATCAGTGTCCGTGCTGTCATCTGGTTCTCTCCCGCGACGTGAATGCCGCGCACAACATATTGAGAGTGGGGCTGCACTCTCTCGGGGAAGGTCCGTCGAAGCCCATTGCCTTTAGCCGTGGGAGCAGTCACAGTGACAATTAATGGTGTGACTCCGGTGGTCGGCGAACATGCCGGTAGGCGTGCGTGTTCGTTTCTGACAACTGATAACTGACAACTGAGGACGAATTTGGTGGCTACCACGAAACGGGACTATTACGAGGTATTAGGGGTCGCGCGCGGGTCCGGCGACGACGAGCTGAAAAAGGCCTTCCGGCGTCTGGCGCGCGAGTACCATCCCGACGTCAACAAAGCGCCCGAGGCCGAGGCGCGCTTCAAGGAGATCGGCGAGGCCTACGAGGTGCTCTCCGATCCCGAGAAGCGCCGCATCTACGATCAGCTGGGCCACGCCGGCCTCAACGGACAGGGCATGGGCGGCTTCGGGGGACAGGGCTTCGAGGGCTTCGGCTCGTTCGCGGACATCTTCGAGCAGTTCGACTCCATGTTCGGCGGCGCCGCGGGCGGGGGACGCGGCGGCGCGCGGCGCGGCCCGCAGCGCGGCTCCGACCTGCGCTACGACCTGACCATCACCTTCGAGGAGGCCGCCTTCGGCGCCGAGAAGACTCTGGAGATTCCGCGCTTCGAGACCTGCACGGTCTGCGAGGGCAGCGGCGCGGAGCCCAACACGGAACCGGTGATCTGCCCGCAGTGCAACGGCACTGGCGAGATCCGCCGCGTGCAGCAGAGCGTGTTCGGCCAGTTCGTCAACGTGGCCATGTGCTCGCGCTGCCAGGGCGAGGGGCGCATCGTCAGCTCTCCCTGCCACGAGTGCCGCGGCCAGGGGCGACTCCGCACCACGCACTCGCTGGTAGTCAAGATCCCGGCCGGCGTCGACAACGGGCAGCAGATCCGGCTCACCGGCGAGGGCGAGGTGGGCCCCAAGGGCGGCCCGGCCGGCAACCTGTACGTGGTGCTGGAGGTCAAGCCGCACCGCGAGTTCAAGCGCGAGGGCAGCGACGTGTTCTACGAGCTGCCGCTGTCGTTTGCGCAGGCCGCGTTGGGTGACGAGGTCGAGGTACCGACGATCGATGGCACGGAGCGGCTGGCGATCCCCGCCGGGACGCAGACGGGTAAGACGTTCCGCCTGCGCGAGAAGGGCATCCCGCACCTGCGGGGCATGGGCCGCGGCGACGAGTACGTGGCCGTCAAGCTGCAGACCCCCACCCACCTCTCGCACCGCGAGCGTGAGCTGTTCGAAGAGCTGGCCAAGCTCGAGGAACACCAACTCAAGCCCAACGAGCGCGGCTTCTTCGACAAGGTGAAGGATACGCTGGGTATTTAACGATCAATGAAATGGCTTGAGATTTCGGTCGAGACCGAGGCCGCCGCCGTTGAGACGGTCAGCGGCATCCTGCACGAGTACGGCGAGGGCGGCGTCGCGGTGCACCAGGACGTGACGCCGGATGACGAGGACGGCGCCTACCACTACGACACCGCCTGTCCCACTACCGTCACGACTTATGTGCCCGCCACGGACGAGGGAGAGTCCCGGCGCGACGCCATCGCCGCCGCACTTGGTCACCTCACGGCCTTTAACCTGGCCCATATCGGTCCCGTGCAGTCGCACGAGGTCGACGAGGAGGACTGGGCCAACGCCTGGAAGCGCTTCTACCACCCCATGCGCTTCGGCCGCCGGCTGGTGATCCGGCCGTCGTGGCGCCTGTTCGCGGCGCGGCCCGACGATCTGGTGATCGAGCTCGACCCCGGCATGGCCTTTGGCACGGGGCTCCATCAGACCACCGCGATGTGCATGGAGCTGCTGGAGGACTACGTCGTCCCCGGCGCGGTCGTGCTCGACCAGGGCACGGGGTCGGGTATCCTGGCCATCGCCGCGGCCCGCCTTGGGGCCGCGCGGGTCACGGCGGTGGACGTCAGCGAGGTCGCCGTGGAGGCGACGCGCGAGAACGCCGCCCGCAACGGCGTCACCGACTGCATCGACGTGCGGAGGGGCGAGGATGTTCCGGGCAATCCTCACCCCCGACCCCTCTCCCTGCCGCGGGAGAGGGGGGACGAGGGCGGATACGACGTGGTAATTGCAAATATCATCGCCAACGTCATCATCGCGCTCTCCGCGCCGTTCGCGGCCGTGCTGAAGCCGGGCGGCGCGCTTATCGCCTCGGGCATCATACGGGATCGCGAGGACGAGGTGTGCGGCGCCCTGGAGACGGCGGGCTTCACCGTCGAGCGCCGCGAGGGCCGCGACGAGTGGATCGCGCTGGCGGCCCGACGACAGTATGATGGAAACGGATAGCGTCGCGGTGCGGCTGACGCCGACGCTGAGCGACGAGGAGCGCCGGCAGCTATTCGGCTGGCGACCCGATGTCTTCGCGACCGATCCGCTCGGGCTGACCTGGAAGCGCAAGGATGTCCACGCTGTGGTCTCGGTCGCTGGCCGCATCGCCAGCCATGCCGGCTGTATCGAACGTGAGGTGACGGTGGCGGGGCAGCCCGTGCGACTGGGCGGCGTTGGCGGCGTGGTCACACGACCCGAGCGGCAGGGCCGGGGCCTGGCGCGCCTGGCGCCGGAGCATATCTTTACCTATCTATGCCGTGAGTTGGGCGCCGAGTTCGGCGCGCTGTTCTGCCGTGAGCCGCTGGTGGCCTTCTACGCCCATGCCGGCTGGCGACGCATCGACGCGCCCGTCACGGTCGACCAACCCTCGGGGCCGATCGTCGCGCCGCTGCCCTTCATGGTCCGCCCCTGCGCTGATCGCACCTGGCCCGCCGGCCCCATCAACCTCAACGGCCTACCCTTCTAATGTCCCTCCCTGCTCCTTGTCAACAACAACGTACGCCAGGATGTTCCTCTTATCGTCGGCGGTGTGGACATCGTCCAGTGCCGCGAGGCGCCGCGGACACACCGGAGGATGACATGGCCCTGGGCGTCCGTCCATTGATGGCTCGCGTCCCGCCGCTTTGGGGTAAGATGCGGTTAACGGATCGGGTAACAGGCCAATCGAAGGGAGTGGGCCGATGGCCGTAGTTGTGTTCGGCAGTATCAATATGGACCTTGTGGTGCGGACGCCGCGTCTGCCGTCGGTCGGCGAGACGCTGAGCGGAGAGCACTTCTTCACCGCGCCGGGCGGGAAGGGCGCCAATCAGGCCGTGGCCGCCGCGCGCCTTGGCGCGCCGACACGGATGGTCGGCCGCGTCGGCGGCGACGTGTTCGGGGAGACCTTGCGCCGGGGCCTGAGCGACGACGGCGTCGACGTCGCGAGCGTGACGACCGCCGAGGAGCAGCCCTCCGGCGTCGCGCTGATTACCGTCGACGACGGCGGCGAGAACACCATCATCGTCGTCTCCGGCGCCAATAGGACGCTGGGCGACGACGACCTCGCTCGCCTGGACGACCTGCTGTCCGAGGCGCGCGTGCTCTTGTTGCAACTGGAGGTTCCGCTAGAGGCGGCGAGCGAGGCGGCGCGCCGCGCCCATGAGCGTGGCGTGGCCGTCGTGCTCGACCCCGCGCCCGCGCGCCCGCTGCCCGCCGAGCTATACGCGGCGACGGCGATCCTGACCCCCAACGCCGTCGAAGCCGCCGCGCTGGTCGGATTCGAGCTCGACGGCGACGCGGCGATCCGGCGCGCGGCGGGGGTATTGCTGGAGCGCGGCGTCGGGAGCGTGGTGATCAAGCTGGGCGCGGACGGCGTCTACTACCACGACGGCGCGCGCGGTGCGTTCGTCCCGTCCTACAAGGTGACGGCCGTGGATACGGTCGCGGCCGGCGACGCCTTTAACGGCGGCCTGGCCGCGGCCCTGCACGACGGCCATCCGTTCGAGCAGGCGGTGCGTTGGGGCATCGCCGCGGGCGGGCTGGCCGTGACCAAGGCCGGCGCCCAGCCCGCCCTGCCCCACCGTGGCGCCCTGCTCGCGCTCCTCCATTCGTCGTCGTAAGCGCGATGTTTCGTTGGCGCGTGGAAGTACTGGGAGCGCGGGCATCCCTCCCGCCCGGACCTAGCGGGAGGGATGCCCGCGCTCCCAGTCGTCCCAGACCTTTTGCGCGCCGACGATGTTTCCCGCCAACGACCGACGACCGACAAGTGGTGGTTGATGGTCGCGCCTGGGCATCGTGATAGCCGACCTGTCGTCAAATCAGGTACTTAAATCAGGTACTTATATGAGGTGAAGCGGCGGCTCGTTTTTGACAACGGAATGGAAGGATAAACGGCTGATGGAGATGCGCAACCTCGGGCGAACGGGGCTGAAGGTGGCGGCGCTGTGCCTGGGCGGCAACGTGTTTGGCTGGAGCAGCGATGAGACGGCCTCGCGAGAGGCGCTGGACGCCTACCTGGACGGCGGCGGCAATTTTATCGACACGGCGGATGTCTACTCACGCTGGGCGGAGGGGCATAGCGGCGGCGAGTCCGAGGCTATCCTGGGACGCTGGATGGAAGAGCGCGGCAATCGGCGCCAGATTGTGTTGGCCACCAAGGCGGGAGGGGCCATGGGCGATGGCCCCAACGACAAGGGCCTCTCACGGGCGCATCTTATGGCCGCGGTCGAGGACTCCCTGCGCCGCCTGCGAACCGACTACATCGACCTCTACCAGGCCCACTTCGACGATCCCACCACGCCGCTTGACGAGACGTTGCGCGCCTTCGACGACCTGGTGCGGCAGGGCAAGGTGCGCTACATCGGCGCGTCCAACTACAGCGCCTGGCGCCTTACCCGCGCGTTGTGGGAGAGCGACCGCCACGGCTATGTCCGCTTCGAGAGCCTGCAGCCGTACTATAACCTGGCCGGGCGCGAGGACTACGAGCGCGAGCTGGAGCCGCTGTGCCGTGACCGGCAGATCGGCGTGATCACCTACTCGTCGCTGGCCAGCGGCTTCCTCTCCGGCAAATACAGGCGCGATCAGCCCATGCCGCAGAGCGCCCGCGCCGGTGGGGTGGCCAGGCGGTTCATGAACGACCGCGGCTTCGCCGTCCTCGACGCGGTGGAGCGCGTGGCGCGGGCCCATGACGCCACGCCGTCGCAGGTCGCACTGGCCTGGCTGATGGCCCGCCCCGGCGTCACGGCGCCGATCGCGGGCGCGAGTTCGGCGCAACAGGTCAAGGAGTTGCTGGGCGCGGCCGAGTTACGCTTGCAGCCCGACGACATCGCGGCGCTGGACGGGGCCAGCGCCTGGCGGCAGGGTAGTCAAGGATAAAGACACTCTCTTTCATGGCCGCCCTGCAGCGAGAACGACGTGGCCCTGAATGGGATGAGTGGGGGATAGGATACACCACGTTTTGGGGCTATACTGTCACCGAATCCATCGACAATCGGAAAGGCGCGCCATCCGCCGTGTCCACCCACTCAACCCCATCCGGCGTCTCGCCGCCCGGCAACTTCGACGCGCTGCTGCGGCGCCTCGTCTTGCGTCTCTATGGCGCCGGGGTGGCCGTCGCCTTCGTGGCCGACCTGGTGGGACACTGGTCGCCGCTCAGCCGCGCCGGGCTCCTGCTCAGCCTGGTCATCCTCAGCCTGGTCATCGTCATAGCGAGCATGGGCCTCATCTACTACCTCCCCTGGCGCCGGTCCTCGCGCATCCCGTACCTGGTCCTCCATGCCGTGAATCTGCTGCTGGTGGCGGGCGCGATGGCGGTATCGGGGGGCTGGGACAGCCCCTTTGCCGCCGTCGTGCCCATCTGCGTCGTCCTCGCCTCTATTACCGTCGACCGATGGTACGCCGTCCTCACCGCTGTGCTGGCCGGCTTTGTCACCGTCTCACCGGCCCTGTACACGCACGGCGGCCAGCCCCTGGCCGTCCTCATCGCGGCCGTCCCGGTCTATAGCGGCATCGTCTACCTTGTCGGCCTGCTGATGGAGAGCGTGCGCGCCCGCGATGGCGCGGTTGCCGACGCCGCGCTGGCGCGCCGCCAGCTCGAGCAGCGCGCGCACGGCCTGGTCACCTTGCAGCGCGTCGCGGCCATCGTCGGCGGCCACTTGAGCATGGACGACGCCATCGACGCCATCGTGAAAGAGGTTGGCCAGGCCTTCGGGCACCAACTGATCAGTGTCTATCTGGTCGAAGGCCAGACCCTGGTGCTGCAGGCCCAATGCGGCTACGACACGCCGTATCTGGAGATCCCGCTGGGCGTAGGCATCTGCGGCCGCGTGGGGGCGACGGGAGAGACGGCCTTCGTGCCGGATGTCGGCCGCGACCCGGAATACCGCACCGCCGTCCCCGATGTGGCCAGCGAGCTGTGCGTGCCCCTGCGCGATGGAGCGCGGGTCGTGGGCATCCTCAACATCGAGAGCGTGGGAACCTCCTTGACCGAGCTCGACCGCGAGCTGCTCGAGTTGTTCGCGGCGCAGGTCTCGGTGGTGCTGCGCAACGCCCGCCTGGCCGGTGAGTTGCGGCAGCGCGCGGAGCGCGATCCCCTCACCGGCTTGCTCAACCACCGCGCGCTGATGGAGGTGATCGATGGCGAGCTCGCCTCGAGCGGGGCGGCCTGCGCCGTCATCCTGCTCGACGTGGACAACTTCAAGTTCTTCAACGACGACTACGGCCACCTCGCGGGCGACGGTATCCTGCGGCGGATCGCGGCGGACCTGTGCGAGAACGCGCGGCAGAGTGACGTGGCCGGCCGCTATGGCGGCGATGAATTCGTGGTCATCCTGCCGGGCGCGAACCGCGCCATCGCCGAGGACATCCTCGCGCGCATCGCCCACGCGGCAGGTGAAAAGCCCTACGCGGCTCCGGACGGGGCGGTTATCCCGCTGGCCGTCTCCGGCGGCGTGGCCGTGGCCCCCGACGACGGCGCGACGCGGCAGGAACTGTTGGCCGTCGCGGACGCCGCCATGTACGCGGCCAAGCGCGCGCCCCATCGTTCCCGCCCGGCCCCGCTCACCCAGGTTGCCGGCGACCTGCTGGGGGTCACGCCCGTTGGCGTGCTGGAAGGTCTGGTCAGCGCCGTCAACGCCAAAGACCGCTACACCGCCGACCATTCCGCCGATGTCACGCGCCTTGCTCTGCTGCTGGCCGACCGCATCGGCCTCGCGCCGGACGAGCGGCGGGCCTTGTCCATCGCCGGACCCCTACATGATGTGGGCAAGATTGGCGTGCCCGACGCCATCCTGCGCAAGCCCGGACGCCTCTCGGCAACGGAGCTGGCGATCATCAGGCGTCACGTCGACGTGGGGGTGGCCATCATCCGCGGCGTGCTCGACAACGCGGCAGTGCTCGCGGCCGTGGCGCAACATCACGAGCGGTGGGACGGCGGAGGCTACCCATGCGGCCTGCGCGGCGAGGAGACGTCATTGCTTGGGCGGATCATGCAACTGGCCGACGCGGCCTCGGCGATGAGCCTCAACCGGCCCTATCGCAGCGGGCTAGCGCCGCTCGACGTGGTGGCCCAACTGCGCGCCGGAGCAGGGGGCCAGTTCGATCCCGCGTTGGTCGAGCCCTTCATCGTCGTCTATCAAGAGCAAGGTCCCAACCCCGCCGACGTTCTCGATACCCCCCCCGAACTGGCCTGTGAAACGACCGCGCCTGCATCATCGTTGCAACGGATGCGCGTCTCAGCCTGAACCCATACGATGCTCGTCTATCAGCAGGTCGGGGTCAGCGCTTACGTCGCGGACACCCCTTCGCCTATCACGCGCTCCAGGACATCGAGGACGGCGTCCAGCGTAAACGGCTTGGCCAGGAAGGCGGCATAGCGACAGCCGCTCGAGGCGAGCGGAGGACGCGCCGCACTCATCAGCACGACTGGGATCGACCGGTACGCCGGATCCGACTGGATATAGCGGCATAGAGTCGCGCCATCTATCATGGGCATCATGACGTCGCATAGGACGACATCGGGATGCGCAACGGCAAGACAGTCCAGCCCCTCGCGGCCATTGCGGGCCGTGGCCACGTGATAGCCTTCGTCCCCGAGCAGCGCGCTCAGCAAGGCCAGGATCGGCTCCTCGTCTTCGACGACCAACACTGTCGTCATGCCTTCAACTCGTTTCCTGCTCGTGGTTGTGGCGCCCCTAGTCCAACGGAGCCAACATAGACGAGGTGCTATTGGTGCACGAACCGTACCGGGCGTCGCCAACCCGTGCCGTGGACGCAACGCTGGGGTCGTCGGCCGCCGATAGTTGGCGCCGGCATGTCCACGCGGTCCATCAGGATGTCACTCCCGCGAACAGGTCGTGCTCGTCGGCGTCGGCGAGGGCAGCCGAGACGGCACGGACAAACCGCTCCACGCCCAGCCAATCGCGCACCGCCGGCGTGTCCAGGTGTTCGACGGGCGACTCTGGCGTGAGTTGCGTGCGATGCGCCCGTATGGCGCGGATCTTCGCCTCGAACTCGCGCTCACTCAGCGGAATCACCGTCGTGATCTCGTCGTCCGGTGTGCCCATCTGCTCCGCGGCGATGGTCGCCGTGCTTCCGCCCGGAGCGAAGGTCTGGCCGGCTTCTCGCGCCTGGTCGCGCATGGCCCGCATGATGCTCTGGGGAAAGGCGACGTAGTAGAGCTTCTGGGGGGCGTACGGTTGCAGTCCTTCCGCACGATGCTCGGGGTACCGCGACGGATCGCCCGCGGCGGAGAACGCGGCCACGGTCAGGCGGTGGATTGCCATGTGGTCGGCATGGCCGTAGCCGCCGTTGGGCGCGAACGTGACCACGACCCATGGGCGGATGCGGCGCAACTGCCACACCAGGCGGCCCGTCGCCTCCTCGACATCGGCCTGAGCGAGTTGGCCGTCGTGATACCCCAGGAAGCTGAGATCCGCCACGCCCATGATGCGGCAGGCCGCGCGCAACTCCTGCTCACGCACCTCTCCGAGTGTGGTCGGGGTGGCGAGCATTGGGTCGCTGATGTCGCCGGCCTCCCCTCGCGTCGCGCAGACCAGGGCCGTGGCTGCGCCCTCGTCGCTATACTTGCGGAACACGCCCGCAACCCCAAACGCTTCATCATCGGGGTGCGCAAAGACGGCTAGCAGGGTGCGCTGCTCCATAAATCGTGTCCTCTTTCGTCCTGTTCATGCCGGGAGCGAGTAATCGGCGCGGATGCAGCGGCAGCGGCGCTACTCAAGGGTATCCGAATCGGCGCTATTCTCCCACATAAAAGCTGGGCCGTGCAGCCCTTCCCTGAGGTACATCCTTTTGTCCTCATGCAAGGACCGCGCGGCCCAGCGTTGGTGTGCCGTACGGTGCGGTGGGGACGACGGCCTCGCCGCCGCCCCACCGTGCTCGACGTTACGAGCGGTTCCCGCCCGTCGTCTCTCCGGTGCGGTCGATCAGGAGGTCGGGCGCGTTGGAGTTGTCGACCACGACGGTGTCATCGCTGCCCACGCTACCTCGCATACCCGAGGACGCCGTCGACGTGGTGGTATCCATCGTCCCGCCGGTCGTACCCAGCGTGCCCGTAGCCATCTCGGGCGCGGGCGCCATGGTACCGGCCGTCTGCCCCATCGCGGCCTGGGACATGGGGGCCGCGTTGACGTCGCTCGTCATGGTCGTATCGTAGCCGCCGCCGTAACCGCGGTCCTGCAGATCCTCGGCGCCATCGCGCAGCAAGATTTGGCGCGCCTCGGCGTCGCGGCCTTGCGCGTCCACCGTCACCAATGTGCTGCCACCCTGCACGCGATCCTCGTAGTATTGGGCCTCTTCCTTGGGGATGCCAAGGCCGACGAGGCCTCCCACCAACCAACCGGCCGCGCCGCCGATCAGCGAGGCCAGGATACCGCCGGTGATGAACGGACCAACGCCGGGGATGACCAGAGCGCCGGTGGCAGCCAGCAAGGCCCCCGCCGTGCCGCCGATGATGCTGCCCCCCACCGCCGTCTCGGTCGACTGCGTGCCGTGCTCCTGCGCGAACTCTTTTGTCTGCTGCTTATCCTGCATCACGACGCCGATCCGGCTGCCGTCGAAACCCGCTGACTTGAGATCGTTGATCGCCTGCTCGGCCGCCGCGCGGTCGTTAAACAGTCCGGCAATAGCTCGTGCCATTTTCTCTCTCCTTTAGTTGAATGTGCGTGGCGCCGGCGAAACGACGTGGGGCTACCAGACCTCGTTCGCCTGTCTCACGCGTCACCTAACCGTACGCACAAGCCCATCAGATGCACGACCCATGCCAGCACGTCCACTGGCCTCTATCTTGCAGCGTGCGTTTGCGTATCGAAGAGGGCTAACGACCAATGACTAATGGCTTGGGGGAAACACAATGGCAAGCACTATGCGGACGACGACGGACCACGATGCGATCAGGCGGTGGGCCGAGGAGCGCGGCGGGGTACCGGCCGCGGTCAAGAACACCCTTGCCGGCGGCCGCGCGGGCATCCTGACCATCGACTTTCCAGGCTCCAGGGACAAGGACGTCGACGAGATGACCTGGGAAGAGTTCTTTAAGATATTCGACCGCGAGAACCTGGCCCTGTCCTATCAGGAGACCGCGCCCCACGGCAGCCCGAGCATCACCTACGACATCGTGGCACGGGAGAGCGGCGAGTCAGTCGAGGCATAGTATCACCTATTCGCGCCAACTCGACTACCTGCCATGTCTCCCGACGATAACTCTCCGTCGCCCGACCAAGAGGCAAACCTCCGTCGAGCACAACCACTAGAGCCTGCCTCGCTTATAGAAATGGCCGCCTTCCCTAGGGTCTGTGAAAAGTGGCTGAGATGACGATGGGAGGGGCATCTCTGGGGGCGCGGGCGTCTCGCCCGTCCCAGCGTTGGACCGGGGACGGGCGAGACGCCCGCGCCCCCAGGCCGACAATTCACAGACCCTCGGTCCCTCCCCTCTCTTCTCTGGCAAAAACTCATTGCATATGGTAAAACAGGGACATGGACAGGACGATACGGATACGTCTTACCCCAAACCCTGAGCAGGTCAGCGCCCTCACGGACACGGCGCGACAGTTCACCGACGCCTTCAATCTCGTGTGCGCCCACGGGTGGGCCGAGGGGGAGAAGAACGGTGTCGCCTTGCACCACGCGACGTACCGTAAGAGCAAGGAGGCCGCGCCCAACCTGGTGAGCGACCTGCACATCCAGGCGCGCGTCAAGGCCACCGAGGCGATCAAGGGCGCCCTGACGCGGCGACGCCAGGGGCGTCGTGCCTCGTGCCCCCGCTCGCACGCCTGCCCGCCGCGCTACAACGTCCACACCTACCGTCTCGACTGGACAGCGGGCGTGGTAAACCTGTCCGCGACAGCGGGGCGGCAACGTATCCCCTTCCGTGTCCCGGCCTCCGCGGTGCGCTACGCGGGTTATCCCACGGCGACCGCCGACCTTATCCAGAAACGCGGGCGCTGGTACCTGCACGTCGTGGTGTCCGTGCCCGCGCCGGAGGTGGAACCGACCGAGACGGTGGTCGGCGTTGACCTGGGTGTCACGCGCGCTGCGGTGTCGAGCGATAACCGCTTCCACGGTGAGCGGCGCTGGCGCGAACTGGAGGCCCGCGACTTCCGCGTGCGCCGCGCCCTCCAGCGGAAAGGGACCAAGAGCGCCAAGCGGCATCTCAAGCGCCTGTCGGGCCGCACGGCACGGCGGCGGCGCGACCACGACCATGTGGTCAGCCGCCGTATCGTGGACGGTGTGCCTGCGGGCACGACCATCGCCGTAGAGAACCTGACCCACATCCGCTCGCGCGCCAGGGCGCGCAAGGCCAACGGTGGCCAACGCCGGCTGCATAGCTGGTCGTTCGCCAACCTCCGGGCCTGCATCGCCTACAAGGCCGAGGGGAAGGGCATCCGTGTCGAGGGGGTGGACCCGCGCCACACCAGCCAGACGTGTCATCGTTGCTCCTTCCAGCATCGGTCTAATCGTCGTTCCCAAGCGGAGTTTTGGTGTCGCTCGTGTGGGTATCGGACCAACGCCGACCGTAACGCGAGCCTGAACATCGCCGCCAAACTCCTTGCCAGCCGGGGCATGACCGTGGCTGGCGGGCCGCCGTCAAGCGGCCTATCGTGCCCACCCGCTTCGTCGGGAGAGGCGCAAGCTGTCTGCTGTAGCTGACGGTTCTTGACACCCATACCGTCCAAAGCCGCTCGGCCGGGGGGCACGGCGCCGCTACCAGATCCTGAGAGTGCGCCGCAGGGTGGCGCGCGACAGGGCGGGGGAAGGCTGAGGCGTTTGCTGCGCCTGGCCACGATTGACGCGCGCCCCTTGCGGCGCCGCCGCGACTTCCGCCTGCTCTTCATGGGTCAGTTGGTCTCGTTCTTCGGGACCATGATTACCTCCGTGGCGCTGCCCTACCAGGTGTACCAATTGACCCACTCCCCGCTCGCCGTGGGCCTGATTGGTCTGGTCCAGCTTGGGCCTTTGCTGCTCTTTGCCTTCCTGGGCGGCGCGCTGGCCGACGCCCGCGACCGTCGCCGCATGGTTCAATTGACCGAGTTGGCCTTTGCCATTATGTCCGCCCTGCTGGTCGCTAATACGCTGCTGCCCCGGCCGCAATTGTGGGCGCTCTACGCCGTCGCCGCGGTCGCGGCCGGTCTCGACGCGCTGCAACGGCCCTCGCTCGACGCGCTGCTGCCGCGCCTGGTGGAGCGCGAGGAGTTGGCCGCGGCCGGCGCGCTGTCGTCGTTGCGGGGAACGCTGGGTCAGGTCGCCGGTCCCGCCATCGGCGGCGTCCTGATCGCGACGATTGGGCTCACGGGCGCCTACGCCGTCGACGTGGCCACGTTTGTCGTCTCTCTGGCCCGGTTGCGCCTGATGCGGGCCGTCCCGCCGCCGGCGGATGCCGCGCGGCCCAGCCTGCGCGGCGTGGCGGAGGGACTGCGCTACGCCCGCGCACGTCCCGAGTTGTTAGGTACCTACGTGGTGGACATTGTGGCCATGTTCTTCGGCATGCCCACGGCGCTCTTTCCGGCGCTGGCGGCGCGCCTCGGCGGTCCGGGCGTGCTGGGTCTGCTCTACGCGGCTCCGGCCGTGGGTTCGCTGCTGGCCGCCGCGACGAGCGGCTGGACCGCGCGGGTGCACCGCCATGGGCGCGCCGTGCTCTTTGCCGCGGCCGGGTGGGGCGTAGCGATTGCGCTGTTCGGCCTATGCGGCGCGCTGTGGCCGGCGCTGGTCTTCCTGGCCTTGGCCGGCGCCGCCGACGAGGTCAGCGGGTTGTTCCGCGGCCTCATCTGGAATCGGACCATCCCCGACGCCCTGCGCGGCAGGCTGGCGGGTATCGAATTGCTCAGCTACTCCAGCGGGCCGTTGTTGGGGGACGTCGAGTCGGGCGCGGTGGCGAGCGCCTTCGGGGCGCCCGTCTCGATCGTCTCGGGCGGTGTGCTGTGCGTGGTCGGCGTCGCCCTGCTGGCCGTGACTTTGCCCCGCTTCCGCCGCTACGACGGTCGCGATCATGTTGACGGGCCGACTTCGGATCACCGAGAATATGCTTACTCGGAATCGACCACGGGGGGACGGAGCTGATCGGACCCGCTGGGGTCCCGCGCGGCGAGCAACCGCTGGAGCGCCTCTTCGGCCGCATGTGCCCTCTGCTCGGCGACGAGGCGCGCTTGTTGCTCAACCAGGCGCGCTTGTTGCTCAACCAGGCGCGCTTGTTCTTCCCGGACCAGCCGCTCTTGCGCGGCGCTCAGTTGTTGCTCGGCCATCGTCAACTGCCGCTCGGCCATCGTCAGCTGCCGCTCGGCCATCGTCAGTTGTTGCCGTGCCGCGCGGTAGTCCTGCTCCACTTCCTCGCCCACGTGGATGGGCTCATCGGTTGCCGGGTCGATGACCCGCAAATACGTGCCCTCGGGCTCCCACTGAGTGCCCGGCACATGGGTCGGCCGCAACTCGGCCCGTAACAGCGTGCTCCAGACGCCCCCGGTCGGTAACAGCGGGACGTCGACCAATGTGTCCTGCCGCAGCGCATAGCCGCGCAGACGCGGCCGCATCGCCCCGGCAGGATCATAGACGTAGTATTCCCGCACCCCAAGCGCCGCGTAGAGGGTACGCTTGCCGCGTGATCCCGTGCCAATGTCATTCTTCCGCGTGGTCCGAGAGGTAATCTCGAACACGATGTCGGGCGCCTTGCCTTCCACCCAGGTGAACCACACCTGGCGTCCGCCGGGAGGGACATCGAGGGCGACATAGGCGTCGGGCGATAAGTTCTCGCGCCTGTTGTGCGGATTGTAGTACAGGAATTGGTTGCCGCCCACCGCCGCATTGAACCGGCCCTGCATGTCTAGCAGGCCGCGTACGCCATACTGCAGACCAACCATCTGCAGCAGGTTGGCAAGATTCTCGGCCACGGGCTTACCGTCGCTGGTTGGGAAGCTGGCGAGGTCTACGTCCGGGAATAGGCTGCGGGTACCGGTCTCGTGGGCGCGCGTTACCATCGTGCATCGTCCCTCCGCTGGTAGTCAACGTGTATCGTCAGTCTACTACAACACCGTGGGAGAGCGGCGCCGGTCGGCTCATGCGTGCCGGGCGCCCCGCTCGAGGGCGAGCAACTGCCGCTTGGTGTCAAGGCCGCCGCCGTAGCCATGCAGTTTGCCATCGGAGCCGATGATGCGGTGGCAGGGGATGATCAGCGCCAGGGGATTGGCGCCGTTGGCCGCGCCGACCGCGCGCACCGCCAGCGGCTGGCCAATGGCGCGGGCAATCTCGCCGTACGAGCGCGTCTCGCCGTAGGGGACGGCGGCAACCGCGTCCCAGACCCGGCGCTGAAACGGCGTCCCACGCGGATCGAGCGGCAGGTCGAAGGCGCGCAGCATGCCGGCGAAGTAGGCGGTCAGCTGCGTCAGCGCGGGCGCAAGGACTATCTCGTCCTCGCGGATGGTCACTGCGCCGGTCCCGCACAGACGACGCACGGACGCCTCGGCGTTGGGATATGGCTCATTGGGCAAGGCCAGCGCCAGCAGGCCGCGCGCGGTCCCGAAGAGATTGATGACGCCGATCGCCGTCGTGAGGGAGGCGTGCGCGATGGCCATACGGGAGTGCGCTGTCGAGGGTGAGCTTGAGGTTAACATGCCGCATACTCGCAAACGGGGGGCAAGCGTGTCAAGCCGTTGTGCGGATAGGGGTGCGCACCACTTTTCGCGCCTCCCAGGAGATACGACGCGCGCCTCGCTGACCAGCGCGAAAATGTGGCGCGCACCCTGCAGATAGGAGCTTGTAGCGCCTGCTTGCTCTATGGCGCGTCGTCGCGCACAATGGAGCCACGGTGGCGAGCGCCACGCGACGACTGACGAGCGATACTGGACGGACCTCCCATGGCACGATCAGTTTGGCTGACCCGGATGCGCCTCGTGGCCGCGATCGCCGCCGTGGCCGCTGGCGGCGTGCTGGCGACCGCGATCACGTGGGGCGGCCAGCGCGACCTCATCCTGAGCCAGGTCCCCATCGGATTAATGAGGGGCAGCATCTTCAACGGAATCCCCATGCAGGCCGACGGCCGCGCGTTCATCATCGACGATGGGGTGATCGACCGCGTGGTGACAATGCAGGGCGGCCGCTCCAGCTGGAGCGGCGGGTCGAATAACCCTGTCTTGCATCAGATCGACATGGCGACCGGACGCCTGCAGCGGAGCGTGACGCTCAATGCAGGCAGCGGTGAGTACGTGACCGATCTGACGACACAGCGTGTGTTCGCACTCGATCCCTATATGGAGCGTATCACGGTGCTCGATGCGCGTCAGGGCGCTATCCTCGCCGCTCCCGCATGGCCCACGGACGGGACAGGCGCTCCTCTGGCCTTGACCGACGTCAACGCGGCGCTGGTCGATCCGCGTTCCGGGCATGTCTTTCTGTCCATGGTCACTACAGGTTTCGTATCGACATCATCGAGCCAGCCGGCGTCGCGACAGGTCGTGGTGATGCTCGACGGACGCACCGGTGGGGTCATGCGCGTCCTGAGCTTTCCGTTGGGGCCGGCAACCAGGTCCAGCGGTCCCTACGGAACGACGTCTACCAGCTACTCACCAACGCTGTCGCTGACACTGGACCCACGTCCGGATCGCCTCGACGTGTTCGACGCGCGCGGGCGCATCACCGCTGTGGACACCGCGAGCGGGCGCATCACCGCTGTGGACACCGCGAGCGGGCGCGTCGTGTGGTCGCGCCGCCTCCGCGCCGCCATCACGGGAGCCGTCATGGACGACCGCACCGGCCGCATCTTCGGGTTCGATGCGTCGAAGAACCCTGGAGTATTTGGGAGACGCGTGACACGACCTGAATATCAATCCGCAATATGTCTACCATTTTGTCCTCTTGACCGCACAGCCCAGCAGATCGTCGAGGAGCTACGTTCGCACGGAGTGGAGGAGCGTGAAGGAGGGATCGTTAGGACGTTAGAGGACGCCGCCGATGATCTCGCCGCCCACGATCGTGCAGACGACGCGGGCCGCCTCCAATTCCTCGGGACTGGCGACGATGTCGTGGGAGAGCACGGCCAAATCGGCGACGTGCCCGACCGCGAGAGAGCCTTTAGCATCCTCCTCGCCCGTCGCCATCGCCGCGCCCACGGTGTAGGCCCATAACGCCTGCTCGACGGTCAGGGCCAGCGCGGGGTACCACGGCGCGCGCCCGTCGTCGCGTCCGTGCCGCGCCACGGCGGCGTAGAGGCCGAGCAGCGGGTCGCAGCTCTCGATCGGCGCGTCGGAGCCGAAGGCCAGCGTGGCGCCGCTCTCCCACAGCGGCCGCCAGGCGTAGGCGGTGGCGCAGCGGTCGCCCCACAGACGCGCGGCCGTGTCGCGGTCGCCCACCATGTGGATGGGCTGCATTGAGGCCACGATGCCGTGCCGGGCGAAGCGGGGCAGGTCATCGGGGTGCAGCAGTTGGACGTGCTCGACGCGGTGCGGCATGACGGGCACGCGCGGCGCGGCGGCCAGCGCGGCCAGCGCGTCGCGGT
>JAABUQ010004388.1_pt1 | contig 24131 bp, 8 predicted proteins | sample 5560001 | NCBI WGS metagenome assembly JAABUQ01 (sample SAMN10711888, study PRJNA513371) | rock metagenome | isolation source: Antarctica rocks | place: Antarctica: Victoria Land, Finger Mt nord | collected 2015-12-18
GTTTTTGATAGCCCTGCCCATCGGCTCAACGGCAAGCGGTACCATGAGCATTGGCTCCACAACCTGATGGCATCGACCTCAATGATGGGCTTCAAAAGCCCCAAACCTGCAATCCGGTAGAGTCAGGTTTTTTTCAATCCTGTTTCCCCGGGAAACCGACCGCTCGGCTTTGACTTTCCCGGGGAAACTCGCCGGGTCGGCCCGAGAGGCGGACGCGGCCAAGAGACTCGGTCGGGCGGGCGTTGGGTTCGTTTTTCCCGGAGTCGTCGACGGGCCCGATCCGACTCGATCATCGCGGACCGTCGCGGCGGGGATTGGCTTCGTTTTTTCTGGAGGGCTCCCCCGGGACCCGCTGGCCCGATTGGCTTCGTATTCCCCGAGAGGTTTCCCGGGGAAACGGTCAGTCCGTTTTCGAGTTTCCCGGGGAAACGGTCGATCCTGGAAAGGTCGCGATCCCCCCGGGCGGCCACGCGGGTTTCCCGGGGAAAGCTCGGGGAAGGGATTCGATCATGAACGCGCCGATCACGGTCGCGATGCTCAACCGCAAGGGCGGGTGCGGCAAGACCTCGACGTGCCACCACCTCGCCGGCGCGTTCGCCAAGGACGGCCGGCGGGTCTTGCTGGTGGACATGGACCCGCAGGCGTCGCTGACCCAGGGGCTATTCGGGCCCCAGGCGACCGAAGACCTGCCCACCCGCTCCACCGTCGCCGGTCTGTTCGACGACTCCTTCGACCCCGACCCGGCGGCCCTAATCCGGCCGACGGCGTTCGAGCGGATCTCGATCGTCCCCGGCTCGAACGGGCTCGACGATTACAACGTCCCCCGGCCCCAGGAGACCGGCGAGTTGCAGGTCGCCCTGCGGTCGTTCCTCAAGGAAGCCCGGGGCACGTTCGACGTTGCCCTGATCGACTGCCCGCCCAACCTCAGCCTGTGCTCGTGGGCGGCGTTGCTGGCGGCCGACTTCGTCGTGGTCCCGGTCCAGGCCGAGGATTACGGGGCGCAGGGGATCGTCTACATCCAGAGGGCGTTCGACCTCGCCCTGGCCCACCACAACCCCCGGCTCCGGCTGGCCGGCTACCTGGTGACGATGTTCAACAAGTCGCTGGGGATTCACACGGCCTACGACCACCAGTTGCGGGCCCTTTACGGCGACCAGGTGTTCCGGTCGGTCGTCCCCCTGGCCAAGGACTTCAAGGAGGCCGTGGCGGCCCGCCAGCCGGTCGGGTCGTACAAGCCGAGGTCGGCGGCGGCCAAGGCGATCAAGGCGGTGGCCGATGAACTGATCGAGCGCGCCGGGGCGGCGGCCGACCACCCGGCGGAATTCCTCTACCTCGGGCACCGGGTCGGGCCGAAGGACCTGGAGATCGAGGCCGTCGATGGTGCCGCAGCGGCGGAAGGGGTGGCCCGATGAACAAGGCCGCCGAAAGCCTCCAGCGCCGGTTCGGGCAGAACCTCGGCGAAAGCCTCGGCGTCCGCTCCGGGGGCCCCGGCGCCGGCCCCGCGCCGGGCCAGGCGTTTCCCCGGGAAACCGGCCCCGACGACGGCCGGACCCGGGCCCGAGACGCCGGGCACATGGAGATCGACCGGATCGTCCCCGATCCGGACCAGCCCCGCAAGGAGTTCAGCCAGGACGCCGTCGAGCGGCTGGCCGCCAGCTTGCTCAAGCACGGCCAGCTCATGCCGATCCGGGTCCGCTGGAACGCCGAGATCGGCAAGTGGGTCGTCATCTCCGGCGAGCGTCGCTACCGGGCGGCGCTCCGGGCGGGGCTCAAGACCGTCGCCTGCGTCTTCGCCGACAACGGCCTCAGCCCGTCGGAGATCCTCCAGGAACAGATCATCGAGAACCTGCTCCGCGAAGACCTCCGGCCGATCGAGCAGGCCCGCGCCTACCGACAGCTCATGGACCTCCACGGATGGACCGCCAAGGAGCTTTCCGGCGAGCTGCACGTCAGCCAGGGGGCCATCAGCAAATCCCTCTCGCTGCTCACGCTCCCGGCCGAACTCCAAGACCAGGTCGAAGCCGGGGCCATCCCCGCCACGGCCGCCTACGAGGTCGCCAAGGTCGAGGATCACGAGGTCCGCCGCGACATCGTCCGGCGGATCGTCGACGAGGACCTGACCCGCGACGGCGCGGCCGAGGCCGTCCGCGAGGCCGCCGGCAAGCCACCGCGCGCCCCGACCGGCAAGGCGAAGGGCAGGGGGGGGGCACTCGGCCGGGGCTCGTCGCGGACCTTCAAGGCCGCCGGGGCCCGGGTCGTCGTGACTTCGCCCCGCAAGGGGTTGAAGGCCGAAGAGGCCCTGGCCGCCCTCGAAGAAGCCGCCGACCAGGTCCGATCCGAGTTGGCCGGGAATCGCGGCGGATGATCGGTTTCCCGGGGAAAGCGCCCGTCGGGAAGGGAGAAGAGTGCGATCGACCGACCGGCGTGATTGGGTGGGTGGCACGGGTCCCGTGCCCGGACCCCGCGCGGGCGACGCGGCCCCCGGCGTGGGGTCCGAGTGCGGGACCCGTGCCAGACCAGCGAATCGCGAGCACTTTCCCCGGGAAATCGCTTAGGATAGTGTCGGGTTAAGCCATCGAGACGAGCATCGGGGGCGAGCTTCATGGCGACGGGGACGGGCGGTCTGGTGCTGGTCAGCGGGGGGGCCGGGTTCATCGGCTCGCACCTCGTCGAGGCCCTATTGGGGCAGGGGCGGGCGGTCCGGGTCGTCGACAACCTCGCGACCGGCCATCGGGCCAACCTCGCCCACCTCGGCGACGCTTACGAGTGGGTCGAGGGCGACCTCGCCGACTCCGAGGTCTGCCGGCGGGCCGCCGACGGGGTCGAGGTCGTCTTCCACCAGGCGGCCATCCCCAGCGTCCCCCGATCGGTCGCCGAGCCGCTCCAGTCGCACGCGAGCGGGCCGACGGCGACCCTGAACCTGCTCGAAGCCGCCCGGGCCGCCGGGGCCCGCCGGTTCGTCTTCGCCGCCTCCAGCAGCGCCTACGGCGACACGGCCGAGCTGCCCAAGCACGAGGCCATGATCCCCAACCCGCTCAGCCCCTACGCCGCGGGCAAGCTCGCCGGGGAGCATTACGTCCGGGTCTACGCCCGGACGATGGGGCTCGACGGCGCGAGCCTCCGCTATTTCAACGTCTTCGGGCCCAGGCAAGACCCATCCAGCCCCTATAGCGGGGTCATTTCCTTGTTTGTTCGGCATATGAGAGAAGGCCGACGCCCGGTGGTCTTCGGCGACGGCGGCCAGACCCGCGACTTCACCCACGTCGCCAACGTGGTCGGGGCCAACCTTCGGGCGATGGCGGCCCCAGGGCCGCTCGGGGGCGAGGTGTTCAACGTCGGGACGGGGCGGCGGATCAGCCTCCTCGACCTCGTGGCCGCGATCAACCGGGCCCTCGGGACCCACCTGGAGCCGGAGTTTCGCCCCGACCGCGCCGGCGACGTCCGCGACTCGCTGGCCAGCCTCGACCGGATCGAGGCGGCCCTGGGCTACCGCGTGACCGTGGATTTCGAGGACGGCCTCCGGCGAACCCTGGCGGTGGCCCCTTGACCGCGGCGGCGGGGCAGGGGGGGGCGGGGGGCCCCCTGGCCGGGCTCCTGGCCGCCATCGAGGCCAGGACCGCCCGGGTCGGGATCATCGGCCTGGGCTACGTCGGCCTCCCGCTGGCGAGGGCCTTCGCCGAGGCCGGCTATCTCGTCCTCGGGTTCGACACCGACCCGGCCAAGGTCGCCCGGCTTGATCGCGGCGAAAGCTACATCGGCCACATCGGCGACGACGTCGTCGGGGCCATGAAGGCGGCGGGCTTCGAGGCGACCGGCCGGTTCGAGCGGCTCGCCGAGCCCGACGCCATCATCATTTGCGTGCCAACCCCCTTATCCGACTCGCGCGACCCGGATCTAACTTATGTCGTTGCCTCGGCCCGGGCCGTCGCCTCGGCCCTCCGGCCCGGGCAACTGGTGATCCTGGAAAGCACGACCTACCCCGGGACCACCCGCGACGTCCTGCTCCCGATCCTGGAAACCGGCGGCCTCGCCGCCGGGTCGGACTTCTTCCTCGCCTTCAGCCCCGAGCGCGAGGACCCGGGCAACCCCCACTTCTCGGCGCCGACGATCCCCAAGGTCGTCGGCGGCCTCGACCCGGCGAGCCTCGCGGCGGCCTCGGCGCTCTACGATCGCGTGGTCGTCCGGGTCGTGCCCGTCGCCACCCCCGAGGTCGCCGAGGCGTGCAAGATCCTCGAGAACACCTATCGGGCCGTGAACATCGCCCTCGTCAACGAGTTGAAAATCCTCTTCGATCGGATGGGCATCGACGTCTGGGAGGTGATCGAGGCGGCGCGGACCAAGCCGTTCGGCTTCCAGGCGTTCTACCCGGGGCCGGGCTTGGGCGGGCACTGCATCCCGATCGACCCGTTCTACCTGTCGTGGATCGCCCGCAAGCACGGGCTGTCGACCCGGTTCATCGAGCTGGCGGGCGAGATCAACACGTCGATGCCCCATTACGTGATCGACAAGGTCGCCGACGCCCTCAACGACCGGGGCAAGCCGGTCAAGGGGAGCCGGGTCCTCCTGCTGGGCATGGCCTACAAGAAGGACGTCGACGACCCCCGCGAGTCGCCCGGGTTCGAGCTGATGGACCTCCTCCTGGGCAAGGGGGCCGAGGTCGAGTACAACGACCCCCACATCCCCTCGCTCCCGCCGATGCGCCGCTACCCCCACCTCCGGATGGACAGCCGGCCGCTGTCGGCGGACTACCTCGGCTCGCGGGACTGCGTCCTGATCGTCACCGACCACTCGGCCTACGACTGGGCGTGGGTCGTGGCCAACTCCCGATTGATCGTCGACACCCGGAACGCCACGGGGCGAACCGGGGCGTCGCCGGGACGGGTCGTCCGAGCCTGACGAAGAAAGGGGAGGGGCGGGGGCCCCTCGAAAATCGTCCCGGGCCGCATTCTGGACGGGACCCCGAAATATCGGGCATAATATCCTGGAGCCCCGACCACCCCGGCGACGGGACCGGCCCGCGACGGCGACGACCCGTTGTCACGCCCCCGTCGCGACCGGCCGCCTTGAGACCGGCCGCCGAGGCCCAAGATCGCACACCCAGAACCACCCGAGTTCGAGGATCGGAAAGCCGCCAGTCCCCGACCCGTCCCGGGCCGCGGGGGGCCCTCGGCGCATTGACACTCGCCCGCCCGGCGAGGCCGTCCCCCATCCACCGTCCGGTCAACGCTTTGAAATGTTCGCGAATTCTCCGGTGTAGACGGTTGACGGGTCCTTTCGAGATCGATAGCATCGTTGCATGATATTAGTGGGATTGACGGAGCGACGTGGCGCGTGAGCGACGTCGAGGTTGGTCGACGAGGATCCGGTCCGGGACGATCGAATCGAACGGTCAGTCTTCATCTATCGATGTCGGGCCGACGGGGCTCATCGGGCCCCCGATGCTCCGACGAATCCCCGAATCCCGATCGGTCCCCATCGTCAGGTCGCCTTCCCTCCGATCGCCCGCCACGCGGCGTCGCATCGTCCAAGCCTTTCGCGGAGAGACAAGCATGCGCCGGGTCGAATCCGAGGGTGAATCGCTGGGCGGGAACCGTGGCCCGAAGCGGGGCAAAGGCCGCCCCGGGGCCTCGCCGTCGAGGTCGCATCTCCGCCGGCTGTCGCTGGAGACCCTCGAGAGCCGGCAACTGCTGGCCTCGAACCTCCCGTCGGCGACGATCGCGCCCGGGACCGCCGGCACGCTGATCTTCGGCATCCAGAACCTCTCGGCCAACCAGAGCAGCCCGACCGTGGCGGTCGACCCGACCGACCCGACCAAGCTGGTCGCCGCCTGGGTCAGCTACGACCCCGCGCACCCCAGCGGCAACCGCGACGTGACCGCGGTGGTCGACTCGGCGTATTCGGTCGACGGCGGCCGGAGCTGGAGCCTCCTGACGCAGTTCGGCGACCTGATCGACTTCTCCCAGGACCAGAAGACGGCGCCCCACTTCTTCACCCAGACGACCGACCCCAAGGTTGGGTTCGACCGCTACAATAATGCTTACATCCTGACCGATACCCACCGGGGCGACAACGCGGCCGGCACGCTCCTGCTGGACCGGTTCAACTTCGCCAACGCCTCGGCGACGAACGCCCCGGTCCAGAACCTCTTCGGCCAGCAGGTCTACGCCTGGGACGGCAACGATGCCCTGTCGGCGCCCTCGATGGCCATCGACGCGAACGTGCCCAGCTTCACCGACGTCGATTCCCGGGGCAACCCGCGGGTCCAGGTCGACCCCTACGCCGGCAACGTGTATGTGTCGTGGTCCACGACGGACACCAACCGATCCGGCAACGCGGCGATCAACCCGTTCAACCCCAACAGCATCAAGGTGGTCGCCTCGTCGGACCAGGGGCAGACCTTCACCCACGCCGCGTTCGTCGACAACCTGTCGAACGCTAACTTCGGCGCGAGCCACTCCAACCCCGGCGGGACCCAGTACGCCCAGCCGACGTTGGCGGTCAGCCAGGGCCGGCCGGCCACGGCCACCAGCCCGGCCATCCCCGGCGGCCAGGTGACGATCGTCTACGAAGATTTCGGGACCCTCAAGAACGTCACGGTCCCGGCGAACAAGGGGTTTGACCAGATCCTCGACCAGACCAACTACGTGGGCGGGACCTCGGCGACGTTCCAGGGGCCCGTCGGCGGCATCAACAACGCCCTCAAGGCGGTCGCCCCCTCGACCTCCGACACCCCGGTGGCCACCGATTTCCCGATCCAGGTCGCCATCACCGACCCCAAGTTCGCCACGCTCCAGGCGCTCGACGTCCGGCTGGCCCTGGGCTGGCCCAACCTCCAGGAGCTCAGCGCGCAGATCATCCCGCCCCGGAACAGCGGCCTGGGCCCGGTCTACCTGTTCCTCAACGGGATCAACGCCGACGGCACCACGAACATGAACACGGGCCTGACCGGCTCGCTCATGGGCGTCACCCAGTCCAACGAAGTGGCCCGGGGCCCGGAAACGGTCTTCGACTCGGAGGCGATCCGGAGCATCCGCGACAACAGCCCCAACTACGTCGGCCACTACCTGCCCGAGGCGGGCAACCTGGCCGCCTACCGGGGCGCCACCGCCGCGCAGCTCGCCGGCCAGTGGACCCTCCGGATCGTCGACTACCGGAACGACACGGCGGCCCCGCCGGCCCCCCGCTCACTGTTCGACTTCTCGCTCAACTTCTCGTCGGGCAACAACCCGGGGTTCAACCCGGCCGCCGGTCGCGCGCGGCCCGAGGTGACGGTCGCCGACCCGTTCACGTTCATCAGCACGGCGCTGCCGGTGTCGAACCCGCTCAACCCGGCCGCCGCCGCCGCCCAGACCTACGCCTACAACGACTACACCACCGGCGTCAGCAACAACCCGGCCACGGCGACCCGGATCGCCGTGCAGGCGCAGCCGGTCCTGCCGTCGCCGTCGGTGGCGGTCGACAACACGCTGGGGGCCTACAGCCAGCACCAGGGGCGGATCTACGTCGCCTACACCGGCCGCTATGATGACTATCTCGCCACGCCCAAGGACATCACCGAGATCCTCCTGATCGGCTCCGACGACGGCGGCCAGACCTGGTTCGCGATCGACCCGGGCAAGGCCGCCTCGCAGTTCCCCGCCACCTCGACCGGCGTCCAGGTCAACGACGATCTCGGGGCCCGCGACGGCTTCTCCGAGGGGAGCCTCCTGGGCATAACCCAGCCCAACGGCCGGCCCAAGCTCAACCCCCAGGTCGCCGTCGACCAGTCGACCGGCACGGTCGTGGTCTCGTTCCTCGACGCCCGGAACGACGCGTCCCGGGCCCGGGTGGCCACCTACGTGGCCGTCAGCAACGACGGCGGCAACTCCTTCTCCCCCGAGACGTTCGCCAACCCGTCCAGCGTCAACCCGTCCTCCGCCAACCTCGACGGCGCCCACCCCCTGAACCCGGCCCCGATCATCGACGCGATCACCGGCAAGGTCGCCGCCGGCGGCCCCGCCCCCGACAACCAGTCGGGCGGCAATGGCTTCGCCGACCCGGTGTTCGGCTTCGGGACCCAGATGGGCCTGGCCGTCGCCGACGGGACGATCGTCCCGGTCTGGGCGTCGAACCAGAACCTGGGCACGCCCCTCAACAAGGTCGGCCTGTCGATCGTCTCGTCGGTCATGACCACCGCCGGCGGCCCCCGGATCCTGTCCAGCACGATGGGCCCGGTCGGCCAGCCCGGCGACACCGTCAACACCACCCGGGGGGCCGACGGCTCGCCGGTGGCCAACTCCTTCCTCGTGAGCTTCGACCGGCCGATCGACCCGGCCACCTTCCAGGGGGACGGGCCCACCAACCCGCCGGGGACCGGCGGCGTCCGCGTCTTCTACCAGGACCCGTACGGCTCGACCCTCCTGGCGATGAACACCCCGGTGCCGACCTCCGTCGGCGGCACCACGAGCTCCTCCCTGAGCACCTCGGGCCACCCCGGCGAGCCGATCGTCGACGCCCGCCTGAACCTGTCGCTCTCGGGCATCGCCGACACCTCGAGGCTGGTGGTCGCCCTGGTCGCGCCCAACGGCCAGGCGTTCTTCGTGCCGGTCGGGGCCGACCCCCGGACGACCGCCAACGCGGTCAACGGGTCGTTCGCCTTCCCCGCCAACATGGTCGGCGGCGTCCTCGACGGGACCTACCGGCTGTACATCAACGACCCCAGCGGCCAGCCCGGCGGCGTCCTCAACAGCTGGAGCCTCCAGCTCAACGGCGTCTCCACCCCCCTCCGGGTCCTGGGCGTCGCCCCGGTCCCGAACCTGTTCGACCCCCAGGATGACGGGACGCTGGGCTACACCCAGTTCCGGGTGCTCTTCGCCCCGGTCGACCCGGCCACCGGCGTCGCCACCGGCGTCGGGACCTACAGCTACGTCATCCGGCCCGGCCTCAGCGACCGGATCCGGACGTTCGCCAACCCGCTGCTCTCGCCGGGCGTCTTCAACCTCGCCGTGACCGGCCCCGGGACCGCCACGAGCCCGACCACCGGGATCAACACCTCGGCCGTCGTCGTGTCGGGCCACCCCGGCCAGTTCTTGCTGCCCAACGTCAACGGCAACGGGGCGATCAACGCCCCGTTCCCGGGCGGCAACGTCGCCGGGACCGTGACGGCCACCATCGTCGTCAGCGGGGCCAACGCCAACTCCAGCACGCTGGAAGTCTACCTGTCCACCCCCGACGGCAAGCGCTACCTGCTCGGCCCGGCGACCCTGGGCAACAACAACACGCTCCTGACCCTCAGCGCGGCCCCGTTCACGATCCCGTACACCAACGTCTCGCTCGACGGGACCTACACGCTGGAGGTGGTCGACACCGCCGTCCCGGCCACGCAGTCGATCGGGATCGGCGTCTTCCAGCTTTCCCTCAACGGCGAGCTGCAGACCCCCAACCAGCCGGCCCCGGCCGTCGTCGCCGCCGCCCAGCCGCCGCAGGTCCCGCTCCCGCTCAACGGGACGAACACGACGACCTCGTCGATCACCCTGGTCGCCCACCCCGGCAAGACGATCGTCGGCGGGCAGGTCGGCGTGACGCTGACCGACACCAACGTCGCGGACCTGACGCTCACCCTGATCGGGCCGACCGGCCAGACGTTCGTCCTGCCCGGCTCGTTCGGGACGGCCTTGAGCCAGAGCTTCAGCCTGCCGGCGAGCTTCGCCGGCCTGCCGATCGACGGCACGTACCGGCTCGTGATCACCGGCAGGGGGGGCGACACCGGGCTGCTCACCGCCTTCTCGATCGCGCTGACGCCGAACGGCCCCAACGGCAACGCGATGGACCAGAACGCCGACGGGGCCCCCGGCCAGGACCCCGAATCCGCGCCGTTCACCGGGGCCACCCCCGGCGACGACTACGCCGTGCCGACGCCCAACCCCACGTCCAACACCACGGCCTTCGGCGGGTCCAGCTTCCCGGGCGGGCCCTACTCCCCCACGACGCTCCCCCTGATCGTGCCCGGCCCGCACATCATCGCCACCAACGTCACCGGGACCGGCGGGAGCACCACCGGCAACACCGCCGACGGCCTGGTCACCAACGACCAGGTCAACACGGTCGCCGTGACCTTCGACCGGAACGTCCAGATCACCAGCGTCCAGCCCAACCAGGTCCTCAACCTGCTCGGCCCGGCCGGGCCGATCTCCACGCCGCAATTTTTCGCGTCGTCGGGGACCTCCAAGTCGTTCGCCTCGACCGACGTCGGCAAGGCGATCCCCAAGGCCACGACGGTGAGGGGGACGACCACCAACGGCTCGGTCAGCTCGGTCCTGCCGATCTTCAACACCGGGCTGAACATCTCCAGCCTTCGGGTCCAGCTCAACATCACCGACCCGAACGATTCGAGCCTGGTCATCTTCCTGCTCGCCCCCGACGGCAAGACCCTGATCCGCCTGGCCTCGCAGAACGGCGGGACCGGCGCCAACTTCACCAACACCACCTTCAGCGACACCCCGCCGGCCAACGGGGCCATCGGGGCCATCGCCGCCGGCCGGGCGCCGTTCTCGCTGACCTACCAGCCGGTCGACCCCCTGGGGGTCCTGGCCAACACCCCGCTCGACGGCTTCTGGCAGCTCCTGATCTTCGACACCACGACGGCCGGGGCCCAGGGCCGGCTCAACTCGTGGTCGCTCGACGTCACGCCGCAGGTCCCCCGGGCGGCCGGCTCGTCGCTGACCTCGTCGCTGACGGTGGCCAACCCGGACAAGTCGTTCACGATCGACCACCTGGCCGTCCAGCTCAACATCACGGCCCCCGTGGCCTCCGACGTCACGGCGGTCCTGGTCGGCCCCGACGGGACGAAGTACGGCCTGTTCTCCGGCGTCGGCGGGACCGGCTCGAACTTCTCGGGGACCGTGCTCGACGACAACGCCTTCATCCCGATTGGCCTGGGGGTCGCCCCGTTCAACCAGGCGTACATCCCGGCCGACGTCCCCAACGCCGCCTTCGGCTTCAACACCCTCAACTCGCTCCGGGGCAAGCCGATCGACGGGACCTGGAACCTGATCCTGGTCGACCGGGCCGGGGCCACCGCGCCGGTGACCCTGAACTCGTGGGCCCTGATCGCCACGCCGCAGGTCAAGGTCGCGCCGCTCCAGGTCTACACCTCGACCGACACCTCGGCCCAGTCCTACGCCTCGACCGACGTCGGCAGGCAGGTCTACGCCTCGGTCGACGTCACCCAACTCAACCCGGCGGCGATCCCGACGGGGGTCGGGCAGTCGGTCTCCTCGACGATCCATTTCACGCCCGGGACCCCGGGCGCCCCGTTCCTGATCCAGGACCTCCAGGTCGCCCTGAGCCTCACCTACCCGCGGGATAGCAACCTGGCCGTCGCGCTGACGGCCCCCAACGGGGCGACGATCCCCCTGTTCGCCGCCGTGGGCGGGACCGGGGCCAACTTCGGCGGGCCGTTCAACTACACGGTCCTTTCCGACGGCGGGACCATCCCGATCGCGGCGGGCGCCGCCCCGTTCGCCTCGGGCTCGATCCTCAATCCGACGACGATCTACCGGCCGTCGGCGTCGCTCCTGGCGGCCCTGAGGGGGCTGGCCCTCAACGCCGGCTCGGGCGCCTGGACCTTGACCGTCACCAACGGCCAGCGGAACGGCCCGGCCGGCGGGACCTTCAACGGCTGGGCCCTGGTCGCGACCCCGACCCCCGCCCCGGCGGCCGCCGGGCTGCCCGTCGGCTCGCTCCAGCCGGCCGAGCCGATCCCGGTCGTGTCCGACTCGTCGCCGCAGCCGCTCGTCTCGACGATCACCTTCGCGAGCACCGGGGGCGCCTTCACCCTGGGCCGGCTCGACGCGACCCTGACGATCGCCTCGCCCAACCTGGCCAACCTGACGGGCATCCTGGTCGCCCCCGACGGCGTCCAGCAGACCTTGTTCGCCGCCGGGACCTCGACGGCCCTGGGCGGGACGTCGCCGTTGACGTTGACGTTCGCGAACCTGATCAACTTCGCCAACCTCCCGGTCGACGGCACCTGGCAGTTGAGGCTTTCCGACGGGGCGGTGGCCGACGGGATGACCGGCGGGGCCGGCGGCGGGACCCTGGTCGGATGGTCGCTGGCGGCGACCCCGCGGCCGGTCGCCCTGGGCCAGGCCCCCGAGCCGATCCCGGCGACGCCGGCGTCGCTGCTCACCTCGACGATCACGATCCCCGACGACGTCCCGATCAGCAACCTCCGGCTCCGGCTCAACCTGTCGGCGCCGAAGGATTCCAACCTGGTGGCGGTCCTGGTGGGGCCCGACGGCCAGGTGATCCGGCTGTTCGCCAACGTCGGGGGCAACGGCGTCAACTTCGCCAACACGGTCTTCGACGACAACGCCCCGGCCGCGATCGGCGCCGGCGCGGCGCCGTTCTCCGGGACGTTCCGGCCGCTCGACCCCTTGGGCGTGTTCGCCTACAAGGGGACCACGACCCGGGGCGTCTGGAAGCTGGCCATCGCCGCCACCACCTTCGACGGGACCCAGGCGGTCCTCAACTCCTGGTCCTTGATCAACACGCCGCCCCCCTCGGCGACGCTGGCCAACACCTACCAGCTCTCGTTCCCGACCCAGCAGCTCAGCGGGACCTACACCCTGACGGTCGGGTCGGGCATCCAGGCCGCCGCCCCCTCGTCGGCCCTGGGCAACCCGGCGAGCCCGGCCGACCCCACCCTCGGGACGCCGGCCAACCCCAACCTCAACGCCGGGGTCGACGTCCTCCGGGGGACCTCGGCCTCGGGCGTCGTCGCCACCGCCGGCGTCACCTACAACGCCACGGCCGTCCCGGTCGCCATCCCGGCCGGCTCCACGACCCGGGGGGTGACCACGCCCGGCGTCCTCAGCTCGCAGGTCCTCATCCCCGACAATTTCCTGATCCAGGGGGTCATCCAGGGCCCCAACGGCCTGACCCTGCCCGGCGTCACGCTCCAGCTCAACATCACCTATCCCAATGACCCCGACCTGTCCGCCGTCCTGATCGCCCCCGACGGCAAGACGCGGATCTCGCTGTTCACCAACGTCGGCAATGGCGCCAACCGGGCCAACTTCAACGGGACCATCTTCGACGACACGGTCAACCCGCTGGCGCCGATCGACTCGGCCGGCAACGGCTTCCAGGGGCGGTTCAACCCGGAAACGCCGCTGAGCAACCTGGCGGGCCTGTCCACGGGCGTCAACGGCGGGGTGTTCACGCTCCAGATCACCAACCGGGGCACGTCGACCGGCAGCCTCAACAGCTGGTCGCTGACGTTCCAGAAGCCGCTGCCGACCAGCGGCCTGGGCGACCCGGTCGCCGATCGCCAGTCGGTCAGCTTCCGGATCTTCAACATCGCCCCGACCAACCCGCTGGCCAACGACACCTGGACCGCCGTCGGGCCGGCCGGGATCACCACGACCCAGGGCCTGCCCAACACCTTCGCCGGGCCGGTGGCCACGGTGGCCTACGACCCGTCGGACCCGACCCGGAACACCGTCTACGTCGGGGCCGCCAGCGGCGGGATCTGGAAGACCAGCAACTTCCTCACCACCAACCCCGCCGGGCCGACCTACGTGCCGCTGACCGACTTCGGCCCCAACTTCGGGCTCAACATCGGCGGCATCGCCGCCGTCGGCCGCAACAACGACCCGTCGCAGACGATCGTCCTGGCCGGCACCGGCTTCGCCCAGGCGACCACCTCGTACCGGGGCGACGGGGTCCCCTTCAACGACATCGGCGGGACCGCCGGCCGGGGGGTGGGCCTGATCCGGTCCTACGACGGCGGCCTGACGTTCACCCTGCTCGACAGCACGGTCAACGTCGATTCCAACGGCTACCCGCTGCCCGAAAGCTCGCCGCTCCGCGACCACTACTTCGTCGGCGACACCACGTACAAGGTCCTGATCGACCCCACGCCCCAGCCCAACGGCCAGTACATCGCCTACGCGGCCCTGGGCGGCCACCACGGCGGCCTGTTCCGGAGCCTCGACACCGGCAACACCTGGCAGCGGCTCTCCAACTTCGCCGACCCCAACAACCTGGGCAACTCCGCCGCGGCCACCGACATCATCTTCGACCCCAACAGCAAGAGCCCGACCACGGGCAACCTCGACATCGTCTATGCCGCCTTCCAGGGGCTCGGGGTGTTCGTCAGCACCAACCGCGGCCTGGGCCTGACCGCCATCAACGGCCAGCTCGGCTCGGACCCGCTGCTCACCGACGCGGGCCTCTTCCCGCCCCCCTCGCTGGTCGTCGGCAACGCGTCGGTCACGCCCAACACCCCGCAAGGCCGGATCGTCCTGGCCAAGCCGGCCCTGACCGGCAACGCCGCCGTGGACCTGCTCTATCAGGACTGGATCTACGCCGCCGTCGAGGGCGGCGACGGCCGGTTCAACGGCCTGTACGTGACCAAGGACCGCGGCCAGAACTGGACCTCGGCCAAGCTCCTCAACGTCCCCACGCCCACCTCGGCCATCGGGATCGCCATCCCCACCAACGACCAGACCCAGGGGACCTACGACACCACGGCCAACCAGACCACCGGCCTGGCCTCGGACCATATCAACAACGGCAATTACAGCATGACCCTGACGGTCGACCCGCTCAACCCCAACATCGTGTACCTGGGCGGGACCTCGAACTTCCAGACCACCGGCCTGGTCCGGGTCGATCTGACGAACCTGTTCGACGCCCACAACTTCACCAGCTTCGACAACAGCCGCAAGGACGGCGGCCAGCTCCAGCAGGCGACCGTGGGCGCCGTCCAGGTGGCCACCCCCCAGCTCAACCCGGTCGGGGCCGTCTACCCGGCGACGGCGTTCGGGCCGACCCCGTACCTGAACCTCCGCCACGCCCCCAACACCGGCCAGCCCGGCACCAGCCCCTTCAACGTCAACGCCACCCTGGTCATCTTCGGGGCGGCCAGCTCCAAGACCGTCGGGGCGACCGACTTCACCAACGACGGCACGGGCGTCCGGTGGACCGCCTTCGACGAGGCGCTCAAGGCCAACGCGGGCGACCTGACCGGCTCCACCAACCTCCACGGCTCGATCGCCTTCGTGGACCCGCTCACCGGCAACGTCCGCCTGGTCTTCGCCGACGATCAGGGCGTCTTCACCGCCCTGGTCAACGCCGACGGCACGCTCAACAACGGGATCGGCAACGCCGCGTCGGCCAACTACAGCCGCAACGGCAACCTCCAGAACACCCAGTTCTATTACGGGGCGGCCCAGCCCTCCAACCTCGCGGCCCAGGCCGCCGGCGCCCTGTTCTACGGGTCGGGGATCGGGACCCTCGCCGCCCAATCCGACCCCAACATCCTCAACAATGGCAACCTGACCTGGGACAACAGCGCCGTCCTCAGCGCGCCGCCGACCTCGCCCCGGACCACCCTGTCCAATAACGCGATCGGCACGTCCGACCGCGGCGGCGTCCGGATCGCCACCGACCCGACCGGCGGGACCACCCTGTCCAACCCGATCGGGACCGGCCCGGCCGTCTACGAGTACAACGTCCCCTCGCTCGGCGGCAACCTGTCCGACTTCTTCCGGGTCAACGGGGTCGGCCACACCACCGGCCTCGACACCAGCTTCCGGACCGAGTTCCCGTTCGGGAACTACCACTACTCGGCCACCTCGGGCAACGACGGCTCGGCGCCCGGGCAGATCTACTCGGGGCCGGCCAACGGGATCGTCCCCCTGGGCAACTTCGTCGTCAATCCGCTCAACGGCTCGCAGATCCTGATCAGCTCGACGGCCGGGACGCTCTACGAGTCGGTCACCAAGGGCGTCCAGTTCTTCCCGATCGGGACGGCGACCGACTTCGGCCAGGCCGCGGTCCCGCCCGGCAGCGCCACCCAGTCGCAGGCCTACGCCTCGGCCCTGGCCTACGGGGCCCCCGACTTCAACGCCCCGCTCGGCGCCGGCAACCTCAACAACTTCATCTATGTCGGGACCGTCGCCGGCGGCCTGTTCGTGACCCAGACCGGGGGGGCCCAGAACAACGGCCAGGGCGGCTGGGTCAACAAGTCCGCCGGCCTCGACGGCTCCACGATCGTCGGGATCTACCCGAGCCCCAACCAGAACAGCCACGAGGCCTACGTCGTCACCATCGAGGGGGTCTTCTACTCGCCCGACTCGATCACGACGCCCTGGACCAACATCACGGGCAACCTGACCCAGATCCAGCACGTCTCGCTGGGCAACCCCGCCCTGGCGGAGTCGCGGTTCTCCACCTTCGGGGCCGTCAGCGACGGGACCCCGGCGCTGGACCAGACGTCGAGCCTCCAGTACGGCGGGTTCCGGTCGATCGTGGCCGACTACCGATACGCGATCCCCGACCTGTCGGGGGCCGTGCACCCGGTCCTGTACGTCGCCGGCTACGGCGGCGTGTTCCGCTCGCTCGACAACGGCCAGACCTGGTCGACGTTCCCCAACACGTCGTTCGACTCGGCCCCGGTCGACGGCGGCTACCTGCCCAGCGTCGAGGTCACCGACCTCCAGCTCAACCTGGGGGCGATCAACCCGGCCACCGGCCGGCCGGTCCTGACCGCCGGCGACCCCGCCGTCCTCCTGGCGACCACCTTCGGCCGCGGGGCCTTCGCCATCCGCCTGGCCCCCGCCATCTTCCCCGGGTCGATCGGGCTCGACCCCAGGAACCCGGCGCCGACCGGCAGCGCCTCGGGGACCGCGTACGGGAACCCCAACATCACCAACGTCCGGACGCCGTTCATCGACGGGATCAGCGAGATCTCCAACTTCGGCAACGTCGTGACGATCACGATCTTCGACCAGTCGATCGACCCGGCCACCGGCAAGCCCCGGATCGACCCGGCCACCGGCAAGGCCCCGATCATCGGCGTCGGCACCACCAACGCCATCGGCCAGTTCTCCCAGCTGGTCAACGGGGTCTTGCTCACCGGGGTCCAGATCGTCAACACCGGCAACGACCCGTCCTTCTTCCTCGACGGCGTCAAGACCATCGGGATCCAGGCCAACGACAGCTCGGGGTCGAGGGGGAACATCACCACGTTCACCTACACCCTCAAAGGCACCGCGCCGCTGGCCCCGGGGATGCCCGTCCTGGAGGCGGCCAGCGACAGCGGCCGGTCGCAGACCGACCGGGTCACCAACGTCACCAACCCGACCTTCGACGTCACCACGACCGAGCCGGGCACGACCACCGTCCAGTTGCTCCGGTCCAACAGCATCAACGGCCCGTACACCGTGGTGGCCTCGGCCCCCGCGGGGAGGAGCCCGGTCCGGCTCACCGACACCAACCTGTTCGCGATCGCCCAGACCGGGCCGATCAACCTGCCCCTGTTCTACGAGACGATCCAGATCGACCAGGCGGGCAACGCGAGCCTCCCGTCCCCCGTCGAGGACATCTTCGTCAATGACGTCCCGCCGCCGGCCCCGACGTCGATCTTCCTCGACCCGAGCACCAACTCCGGCCCGGCCCAGCCGCCGCTGATCACCAAGAACCCCAACCCGCTCTTCGACGCCGGCGGCGTCCTGCCCGGCGACCAGCTCGCCCTGGTCCGCTCCTCCCCCTCCACGGCGACCCAGACCGTCGGCTACGGGGCGGTGGGCAGCAACCAGGTCATGGACGTCATCGGCGTCCAGGTCGACGGGACGTATACCTACCAGGTCGTCCAGCTCGACCTGGCGGGCAACATCAGCCCCCTCAGCCCGGCGCTGCTGGTGACGATCAACCGGAGGCTCCCGGCGGCCCCGACCATCAACATCCTCCCGTCGGACGACTCGGGGGCCCCGCAGCACCCCGAGATCACCAACGTCCGGACGCCCCACCTGTTCGGCTCCACGCCGGCCGGGAGCGGCACCGCCGGATACCGGATCGACATCCTCAACCAGGCGACCGGGCAGATCCTGGCCACCACGGCCATCACCAACAGCCTGACCTACGGGACCCAGATCACGTCGCCCCTGCCCGATGGGTTGTATAACTTCGTCGCCCGGATCACCGACAACGCGGGCAACCAGAACTACAGCACGCCCTTGACCCTGACGATCAAGGCCACCGGCCCACTGGTCATCCCGTCCCTGACGATCGCCGCGGCCGACGACACCGGGATCAAGGGGGACGGGGTCACCGCCAACCGGACCCCCCGGTTCATCGGGTCCACCGACCCCGGGGCCACCGTCAAGCTCTACGCGATCGTCAACGGGAGCTTCCAGCTCCAGGCGACGACCACCGCCTCCACCGTCAACGGGTCGTTCACGCTCCGCCTGCCCAACGCCCTGACCGACGGCAACGCCCAGCTCGTCGCCCAGGCGTCGGACGTTGCCGGCAACGTCGGGCCGTTCGGCCCGGTCCTGAACCTCCGGATCGTCACCGTCGCCGGCGACTACAACGGCGGCGGCGCGGCCCAGCTCACGGTCTTCCGCCCGGTCAGCACCGGCGGCGTCAACGACTCGGAAACCTACTTCATCCGCAACGTCGGGACCGTCCAGTCCGACAACACCCCCGGCCGCGACATCCCGGTCCAGTACGACTTCGACGGCGACGGCAAGATCGACCCGGTCGCGTACCGCTTCAACTCGGCCGAATACAACGGCTTCCGGACCACCCAGGGGGCGTACAACCAGCCGGCCGGCCTGCCCGGCGTCGGCCTCCCGGTCTCGGGCTATTACACGGGCAACGGCACCCTGAACCTCGCCGAGTACCGGCCGTTCAACTCGACCTGGTACATCAACACCCCCAACCCCGGCGGCACCGTCTACTCGATGGGCCTGCCCAACGTCGATATCCCGGTCCCGGCGGCCTACGACGGCCGGGGCCTCACCGAGATCGCCATGTTCCGGCCGATCAACACCGGGGCCAACGACGGCGACACCTTCACCGTCCACGCGGCGGCCTTCAACTACACGATCCCGTTCTCGGGCGTGGCTGGGTTCACCTACAAGGTCGGCGACATCCCGGCCCCGGGCGACTACGACGGCGTCGGCCACGACGAGTTCGCGGTGTTCCGGCCCTCGACCGACCAATTCTTCATCCTGAACACGCCCAACGTGTTCGACGTCAGGACCTGGTCGTTGCGGACGGTGTCGCTGAACGTGCCGGGGGCCAACGTCGGGGCCGACCAGCCGGCGTCCCAGGATTACGACAGTAACGGCCGGATCGACCCCACGGTGTTCCGCCCCGGCAACTCGACCTTCTATGTCCTGCACAGCTCGTCGGGGGTCCAGGAAGCCATCCAGTTCGGGATCCCCGGGGTGGACATGGCGGCGGCCGGCCCGCTCTTGTACCGGCTCTCGGCCCTCCGCGGGGTCTACGCCACCGGCGACGGCTACCCGGTCCGGAGCGGCAACACGTCGTACGGCCCGCCGAGCAACCTGTTCGGCGGCGGCCAGGTGATCACCGGCGGCGGCGGGGGCGGGAACTCGGGGGGCCAGGCGATCGTCCCGAACGTCGCGACCACGGCCCCGATCGTCGGGGCGCCGGTGGGCATGCCCCCGACCGTCTCGGCCCAGGCCCTGAACCCGGCCGCGACCACGACCATGGCGACCACGACCACGCCGCCGGCCGCGGTCCCGGTCGCCACGACGGGCCCGAAGTCGCAGGTCGTGGTCGGGGCGAAGACCCCCCGCGTCAACACGGTCGCCGACGTCGCCTCGAAGGCCGGGACCACCACGGTCGGCCCGCGCCGCCCGACCGCCAAGGCGACCAAGGCCACCGTCAAGGTCGTCGCCAAGTCGCCGACGCCGGTCACCGGCGTCGGCCACCCGGCCCGGCCCAAGCCCACTCCCAGCCGCCCGGACCACGTCGCGGCGGCCCTGCGAAACCTCGGCTCGATCAAGAAGGGCCAGCGCCACGTTTGACCCGACCCGAGCGACCGGCGGCCGGGGTCCGACCCGGCCGTCCGTCTCCGGCGGGCCGGCAATTCTTCGGGGCCGCCCTCCCTTCCGGGATCATCCCCGGCCGGGAGGGCGGCCCCTCGGCGTCGACCGGACCGTCGACCGGCGGACCGTCCCGATCAGGATCGGTTCGACATGATCCCCAGGATCTTCCGCCAGCGATTCTGCCGCTCCGATTCGATGGTCGAAAGTCGCTTCAAGAGCTGGGAATGGATGTCGACGCCGGGTCCCGGGGGCGGGGCCTGCGGCCGCTTGACCGGCCCCGCCGGGGCCGGGGCCGGAGTGGGGGCGGGGGGGGGGCCGGGGACCCGATCGGGCGGGGCGTGCCCGTTGCCGACCGGCGGGGGAGTCGCGGGCGGGCGCGAGGTCGCTTCGGCGATCCGGGCGGTCTCGCCCCGAAGCTCCTCGATCTCGCGGGTCAGGTTGCGGACCTGCTCCATCTCCTCGCGGATGGCGCCCGAGGTTTCGCGGTGGAGCGCGGCGAACCCCTCGAACATCATCATCATGGTCTGATGAAACTGGTCGAACATCTGCTGCTGCATCAGGCCCATCTGGTGGAGCATCAACGCCGCGGAAGGCTCGGCGAGCGGCCCGGCGGGCCACGCCGGTCGACCCGCCGCCATGATTCCGCCGGGGAAGGGGGGGCGCGTCGCCAGCTCGGTCGTCAACTCTTGCCGGGGCGAAGGCAAATCAGGGCCTTCGAAGGCGGGCGACGGGAGGGCGGGGGGCGCCGTGTCGTAGCGGGGGCGGAGCGAGTGCCGGCCGATCAGGAGTTCGTCGCCGTCGTCGAGCCGGGCGAACCGGACGGCCTCGCCGTTGACGATGACGCCCTTCTGGCTCAAGAGGTCGACCACCCAGACGCCGAGCCTGGTCAGGACCAGGCTGCAATGGTACTTGGACACGTCGGCCTCGATCATCCTGATCCGGCAGGCGGGCGAGCGGCCGACCAGGGCCAGGTTCCGGTCCATCCGCCAGGTGGCTTGCCCCAGCGCCCGGCCGGGCAGTTCCCAGGTGACGCCCGGCAGGGTGGGCGTCTCGCGGAGGGCCCGCGTCGGGCACTCGGGGTGGACGGAGAACGGGCCGATCCGGATGGCCCGCGCCCCCTCCAGCCAGCCCGAGCGATCCGAGGCGTCGCCCCCGTGCGTCCCGGTCCGGCTCCCCAGGTCGACGCAGTAGAACCGCCCCTCGATCAACTGGAGGTAGGCATGACGCCGGCTCACCTGCCAGTGGTCGAGCATCAGGTCCGACTCGGGACGCCGCCCGATCACCAGGAACGGTTGCGCGAACGTCCACGACTCCGGACGCATGTCATCGTTGGGACTCACCCCGACCCGCAACGGCTCGTCCGAGCCGCACGCCGACAGGAATAGCCCGGATGATGGAGGGTTCACGTCGCGAGTCCCGGGCCGGCGGTGGGGCGAACTTGGGGGGATGATCGCCGTCGGCGCGGGCCGACGGTCGACCCCCGTACCCTTTGAGTTAACCCATCTTCATGGTTGAGGTCAATACGCCCGACCATCCGGCGTCGCCTCGACGGCCACCGGGCCGAGGGCCCCGACCCGGAGCGCCGCCAGGAAGACGGGCCAGCTTGCCGTCACGAGGAACGCCGCCACGACCAGGGCCACCGCGCCTCGCGCCAGTGCCCGGGGCCGCGACCGTGACCAGGACCAGGCCACGCCCAGGACCCCGGCCGCCAGTCCCACCGTCGGGGCCATCCGGGGCAGGCCGACCCTGGCCCACGCGATCGACCCCGGATCGACCAGGAACGCCACGACCGTGCCCAGGGCGGCGACGACCAGGACCTTCGACGTCGCGCCCCACCCGCCGAACCGGCGGCGGACCTCGCCCGCCCGCCGCCATCCCGGGACGCCGCCCAGCAACAAGAGCAAGGACAAGCCCGACCGCTCGACCACCAGGCCGGGCGGCGTCGCCCCGGGGGGCCCGGCCCCGGGGGGCCGCCCGCCCATCTGGACGACCATCCGCCCCGCCAGGTCGGTCAGGTAGTCGCCGGTCCACGGCCCGAAGAAGCTCATCCAGCGCGTCTCGTAGCACGCCCGATCCCGGAACGTCGACCCGGACACCAGGTAGCCTTTGAAATCGCCGTTGAAGCTGGTGACGACGGCCCGGGGCCCCTCCCCGCCCGGCGGCCGGGCGAGGCGGTCGGCCAGGTGCCCCGCATAGTCGCCGGGGAATCCGACCAGGACGACGGGCCCGACCCGGAGCCCGTGCAGGTGGGCCCGGCGGTCGGCGATCCACCAGGTCGCCATCGGGCTGAACCGGAGCCCGGCGGCGAAGAACGGGAGCCTCAAGGCCGGCAGGTCGACGTCGAGGCGGAGGTTGGCCAGGACGACGTCCCGCCCGAACCGGGCCGAGGGCAGGGCGGCGGCCAGGTCGGCCGCCAGGGCCACCCCCAGCGCCTCGGCGCTGGCCTGCTGGGTCGCGGCCCGGGGCCGGGCCGGCGAGGCATCCCCCACCGCGCCGGCCGCGAACGCCACGACCCCGGCGCCGGCCCGCCTCCGCAGCTCGCGGGCGAGGCTCGCCGGATAGTCCCCCCCGAGCCGGGGCGGGACCGGGTGGCTCACCGTCGCGTGGGCCCCGAAGACCGCCAGGATCGCCAGGGGCGGCCCGCCGTCGACGGGCCGGAACACCATCGCGGACAGGGCGTCGTGGGTCGGGAGGGTCGGGTCGATCCGGTTCGTCTGCCGGCCCCGGGACTGGACCTCGACGAACCCCACCTCGACCGCCACCGGGTCCGCCCGGGAGCGGCGGACGGACTCGGCGAGCCGGCCGGCCAGCTCGTCGAAGGCGGCCGGGTCGTAGGCCCCGGCGACCAGCATTTCCAACGGGTGCGACCCCCAGCCGCCCGGCCCCCCGTGGGTGTGGCTGGCCGTGAAATAGATCTCGCCGGGCCGCGACCCGGACCGCTCCTCGACCGCGCGGGCCAGTCGGGCGTTGATCAGCAACAGGTCGGCCGTCAGGATCGTCACGGTCGTCGAGGCCGAGCGGATCGTCAACGCCCGGGCGAAACAAGGGGTGTCGACGCCCACGAACGGCGTCCGGACCTGGCCGATGAACCCCGCCAGGGGGCGGGCCACGCTCGGCGACAGGTCGACCTCGGCCGTGCCCAGGCGGATCGGCCCCGGTTCGGGGACCGCGGGGGCCCCGGCGAGCCTCGCGAGCGTGGCCGCTTGATAGTCGCTCGCGACGTAACCCGTGTCGTCCACCGGCCAGGGGCCGAGCCAGAAGAGCCAGGCCGTCGCCGCGACCGCCAGCCGGCGGGACAAGGCGGACGCCCGCCCCCGGCCCGCCCAGGGGGGCCGAAACCGTCGCCTCGGAGGCCCCGGATCGTCCATGAAGCCCGTCCCCCTTGGTTGCCCCCGCGGACCCGCCTCGCGAGTATCCGAAGCCCCACCGCGACCGTCAATCCGGACCCGACCCGAGGGACCGGGCGACCCGGGCCTCGTTTTTGCGGCGTGATCCGGCCAGGCCGGCCCGTCGAAGGGCCGGCGTCCCATCCCTCCGCGAGGTCGAGTCATGGACCCCAGCCAGCCGGACCCCGATCGTCAACCCGGGGCCAACCGCCTCGACCCCGTTATCGATCCCGCGGAATCGTCGGGCACGCCCCAGGATCGCGACGACCAGGCGGCCGACGACCCCCGGGGCGACGACGAAGTCCGCCGCGAACTCGGCCCCGGCGACGGCGACGACGCGCCCCCGGTGACCGGCGACGAACCCTCGCCGCGGTGACCCGATCGCGCCGGGCCATCGGCCGCGCCGGCCGGGAGTCCGCGATCCGTCCCCCGACGGGCCGAAATGCTCATAACTTCCATTATCGGACGCCGGGTCGCGCCGCCTCCTGGCCCTCGCCTCGTTGAAGGCCGGCGACTGGCCCACCGTTGCCGCGCTCGGCCGCCCGGCTCGGAGAGGAAGGCTTCTTAAGCCATAAAAGGCGTCCGTCGCCGTTCCACGCACAAGGAGTCACCGATGGCGGTCGCGCTCCCCGGGAACCGTCCACCGGATTCCATCCTGTGACCTACAATCCCTCTGGCCACCCGGTAATTCTCGTGCCACCCCGATGACTCCGGCTCGACGACCCCCCGGCGGCCCCGATCGTTGCGGGCATCGAATGTAAACATCAGGGCTCATGATCCCGGTTTGGTGGTCGGCCCTTGCCGGCTGTCCCTCGGGGTGCTGTAATCAGGGTGGAGGCGTCAGGCACACCGAGAGGCAACCGCGATGGACTTCCCGCTGACCGAGTTGATGGAT
>JAABUQ010004389.1_pt1 | contig 24128 bp, 24 predicted proteins | sample 5560001 | NCBI WGS metagenome assembly JAABUQ01 (sample SAMN10711888, study PRJNA513371) | rock metagenome | isolation source: Antarctica rocks | place: Antarctica: Victoria Land, Finger Mt nord | collected 2015-12-18
TTAATAGGAATGGTTCCGTATAGTTTTGCTTCAACTTCCCATTTTATACTGACATTTTTCCTAAGTTTTACAGTAGTTTTAGGTGCAACTATATTAGGCTTTAATAAACATGGTTTTGAGTTTTTTTCTTTATTTGTACCAGCAGGTTGTCCTTTAGGTTTATTACCTTTATTAGTTATTATTGAATTTATCTCATATCTTGCACGTAACATTTCTCTTGGGCTTAGATTAGCTGCTAACGTGCTCAGCGGCCATATGCTACTTAATATTTTAAGTGGATTTGTATATCAATTTTTTACTTCAGGTTTTGTTTTTTTTATCATAGGATTATTGCCTTTAGCTTTTGTTATCGCTTTTTGTGGATTAGAATTGGGTATTGCCTTTATTCAAGCTCAAGTGTTTGTAGTTTTAACTTGTAGTTATATTAAAGATGCTCTGGACTTACATTAAAAGTACCACTAAAGAAATGTTTTTACCTTAAAATAGTAGTTTAAACTGTAATACAAAATATAAAACAAGAAGTATTAATACGCAAACATGTTATTCTACTAATCTTTCCAAACCGGAATTACACTACGCTAGTGCAGATATTGATAAACTAAATATATTGAAAGAGGTTAATGGTAAATCAGTAGTTTATATGTGAACTAATTTAAGTAATTCAAAACGTTATATAGGTAGTTCTGTAAACCTAAAACGTAGAATACTTCAATATTATAATGTAAATAGATTATTAAAAATGCCTAGTATGGTAATAAATAATGCCCTTTTGAAATATAAATACTTAAATTTTAGTTTTTCAATTATTGAGTTTTGTGAGATTAAAGATCTTAAAAATAAGGAAAAATATTATTTTTAACTATTAAAACCGGAGTATAATATTTTAAAATAACCAGGTTCTCCATCTAGAGGTAAGGGTTGAAAACATTCAAATGAGACAATAGAAAAAATGAGATTTAGTGCTTTAAATAAATCACCCCTAGTTATTGCTAAAATGTCTGCTAGTCAAAGGACTAGTCAAGCAGTAGAAGTGACTGATTTGGAATTAAAAACGAAAACTACATATCATGCTATTAGGTCTGCAGCTAAAGCTTTAGGTTTTGATAGAAGATATCTAATAAATTATGTATACTTATATCAAACAAAACCTCTTTTAGGGAGATTTATTGTAAAAAAGATAAAACAGCCAATATTAAAAAGATTAGATGTACAAGTTACTGCTCGTAAGATAGAAGTAACAGACTTATTAAAAGGTATAACAACAAAATTTTCTTCCATTTCTTTAGCCGCTAGAGCCTTAGGATTTATACAAGCTAGTATTTCTTTATATTTAAAGGAAAATCGTAAAAACCTTTTAAAGGAAGATTTATTCTAAAGTTCATTAAGGATTAACCTTTTGTTTTAATTATATCGTCTCTTAGCCTATTTTAGTTTACTAGCCTTTAGTTTGCTTAATCGATATATTGCCAATTGCTCTATTTAATAAATAAAGATAATAGATAATATTTAATACAAGGTAAAATATAATGTCTTTAATATATTTACAATACAATCTTTATTTTTTATTTTCTTCTTATTGTTGGTTTGGTGATGTGATGGTCTATCTAGAGCCTGATATTGTCTGTCTGTTTATCATTTAGTATTGCATTAAAATATATAAATATTAACAATCTGAAATAGAATAAAACTAGATTTCAACATTTTGTGGATGGGTTAAAGATTGGATGAAATAAATAAATGTTACCTCCAAAAATTGATGCTTTAAATAATTATCCTGGAGTAATAATTTTTAGAGTTGTAGGTGGTTTGTCTGTGCTTACTGTGTTATTTAAAAAACATTTATTACTATTGTTACCTTTACAATATTTAATCTTATTTTTGGCTATTACTCATATTACTTATATTGTTGTAATAAGTTTAATTAAAATATTTTATGGTATTAGTAGATTTTGAACTGACGAATTAAATGTTAGAAATTCGCCTTTAAATAGTTTTGCAACTTTAGCCACTAAATTCTTATATTGTTGAAAAGTTGGCTGTCAATTAGGTTCTTCAGGTATTGGTTTAATAGGTGCTTCTGTTATTGCTGATAATGTAGAGGGTGGTGGAAATGAAAAAAATTTTTACACCTATATTGGGTAAGGGTTTAAATATTTTCATAAAAGGTAAACCAGCTGACGAGCTTTATGCTAACATTGATAAAGATTTAAAAAATCTAAAAACTACTAAAGAAAAAGTTTATAAACTTAAAAAATTAGTGGAGCAATCTAAATCAACTATAAATAGTAATGATTTTTCAAAACAAGATTATTCTGCTCTAAAATCTATTTTGGATGAGTTAAAGGAAATGGAGGTATCTAAATTACAATCTCAGGCTAAGGATTTAGCTAAACGAATTTTTTTTTAACTATATAGGCAAAGGATAGTAATAACTATCACTCTTATGAAGACTTTAAAAAATCTTGAGAACCTAACACTAAACTATGAACAGCTATTAAGAAAGAAACGAAAAGTGAGCTAAGAGGAGAGATCAATGATTTATTGCGTGTCAGACGTCCATTTGATAGACCTTTGGATAGTGCTCACCGTAGAGATGTAAAAGGTTCGGCTAATAGAAAATATAGAAGATAAATAGTTTAATTTCATTTATCACTAGTTTAATATATTAGGTACTATTCGCTTCTAAGGTTTACTTAGAGCCTTTTAATCTACAATATTACACAGAATTAAATATTTCTATGTTTATTTCGTATGGTTATCTAGTATTGTATTAAAGTATGTAAATATAAGTAAGTATGAATTTTAAAAATAAAAACAATAAACATGTTAAATTATCTAATATAGGTGCAACTTGTACAATTTATCAGGGTTTATTCATTAGGCTAGATTTGATATTCATGCTTGTAATATTAAAAAGTTATTTTGGTGAAACTTTATATTGTGATGATCTAAACAGTAGCCTTAATACAACTCCTGAACTTAGAGGGGAAGATAACTCTCAACTTGATTCAAGACTTAATGTCGATAAACTACATGTTTTGCATAGTTGACATAGTTTTTACAAAAACTATAAAGATAATGCAAAACGTAGAGTTTTTTGGTATCTTTGAAAACAAGATATTAATCAATTTCTTGATTTAAAGGAGTCTCGGGATCCTAATATAAAAATCGGTCAAGAAATTAAAAAAGATATAAAGGATGAACTGGACAAATTAGTACGTATTAAGCGTACAGTTGCTTGGTTTACAAATCCTAGACGTTGTAGGAATCAGAGTAGGTAAAATTTTAAGTTGTAAAAACTTTTTAGGTTTGTTTAGAGCCTTTTATTTATTAAGTAATAAATCTAATATTGTATTAAGTGCTATAAATTAAAAAAATATAAATAACAATCTATTGGGTAAAAACAAATTTCTAATCTCAAATGAATTACTTCAGTATTTGCATAACAAAAGTATATATAAAATATGTACTAATCAAAACACAGTAGGTAAGGCATTAGGTATTTACTTGGTTATGTTTAGAGTACTCAACTATGAAAATAACAGAGTTTTATATAATTATGTCTATTACTCTTATATCTTTATTAATTGTTTGTTAGTATATTTAATATTAATAAATGACAATTAGAATTACGCTATTAAAGAATGGGCCACATTTACGATTATTGTAGACTAATTTTGACGTGGGTTCGTATATTTTAAGTTTAGATAAGTTAGACCAAATTAAACGTAGGTACAAAAATATAGATACATCTGATTGAGACATATATAATATAATTAATCTTATCTATTTACTTATCTATCCAACTGATTATAATAAAATGTCCTTTTTATTCGATGCGGCTTACAGAAAATCTTATCTTAAGTTTTCACAAGAAATATTAGCTCCAGTACTTGGGTGTTCTTTATTTGCTACAGATAATCCTGAATCAGTAGAAGGAGTTAATATTAACATTATAGATAACTGTTTATTTGTTGTAAAAGATTTAAATTTATTTCTAGAAACTTTAAGAGAAAAGAATAAATTGTATAATATTAACTAAGGACCCTAAAATATAAGAGGACAAATTAACTCTGTGGATAATTTATTAAATTTATTAGATTATGATTTCAGATAAAGTTTATATAATAATTATCTTTCCCATAGAAGTTTCTGAAGATTATTAGGACAATATGAATTGACTAGATCTCATTTTTCCTTTAAAAATATACACATGAGATTAGGTAATATTGAATTTTAATTTTTTTATTATATAAAACTTGTTACTATTTTAGTAAAACCTTGGGCATGTTTGAAAATAACAATTCTTTCAGATTCTCATACTGTGGGTTATTTAAGCGAGAATTTTTCTTTTTTTAGGGCAAAATAGAACACAATTTACTACATCTTTTTTTTTTTTGCATATGCAAAAACAGGAACTGGCTTATTTGTGTCACCTAGCAAAAAAAAAGGTAAATAAGCATAAATGCATTAGTATTTATGTGATCTTTTAATGTTAGTCATGCAATGTGCCAACAAAAAGAGAATTTAAGATATTAAAATATATTAGTAATGGGTTTTACTTCATATATTAGTAAAGGAGTAAAATCCGTTATGTCTAAGTTTAGTACAGATTACTGCTCTGAAGATAGAAAGGACAGATTTATCAAAAGGTGTAAAATCTAAATTTTTTTCTCTTTATTCAGCTGCAAGAGCCTTGGATTCACACAAGCTAGTATTTCTATATAAAGTAAAATTGTAAAAACCCTTTTAAAGGTAGATTTATTTTAAAGTTAATTCTGGTTTAATCTTTTGTTTTATTTATACCGTCTTTTAGGGTATTTACTAGCCTTTATTGTGTTAAGATTTACTGTTAAAAAAGAATATGAAAAAATCTAATTTCTAACACGGGTGCGTGTGCTGAAGTTGATTCATTGGCTAGTTTGGCTAACTTAGATAAAAGATAAAAAAAAAATAGTATTAATTATAAATGATAAATATAAAAACAGGGTGCAATTCTCTCTTTCTATTTTAAAAAAAAAATAGAATTGACTTGTGATTTAATTTTAAAAGTAAACGATTTATTTTTTTTTTTATCTTTTATATAGATCTATAAAAAAAGATCGAAACAGTTCTACACCTAATTTATAGCTTTTTAATTAGTTAACTATTAAATTCTCAATTCATAGTTAAAAAAATATCTTTATTTTTATAATTATATTCTAAAAACTAAAAATATAACTAAAAGATAGTTAAAAGTGAGGCATATAAACAAAAGTAAAAAAAAAAGCTTAATCTATGAATAATAATAATAATAACAATAATAACAATAATAGCAATAACAATAACGATCTACAAAATAATACTCGTTTGGGTTATCTCAGAGATGTAGAAACCTACGATTCTAAGGAGCCCAGTACTTGAAACCAAAGTTTAATTGTTAATAATTTAACAGGTTCTAGTCAACAAGAATTCGATAATTATTTTGAACGTGAATGACGCGCAATAGCCGATGATCATCAAAAAACTGAAAGAGAATATACACAGGACTACGCAGATCATAAAATATCTAGGGAGAATTACGATGATAACATGCAGGAGGAAGATGAATTGTTTTCAAAAAAAATTAAAGATTTTTTGAGCTTAAAGTATGATGTTGCAAGCCAGACTGATCATGACCTTCGCTCTCCATCTAGTAGTACGGATTCGGATGATAATAATCCAGATGATAGTAATAAAAATGATAATAATCAAGATGATAGTAATAAAAATGATAATAATCAAGATGATAATCATCAAGATAATCGTAATCCTACAGGACAAACTCCTATAGAATATGTTCAGGATATTATGGATGGTGAACCTATGGATGTATCCGATCCTGATGGTTAATATCTTAAATTTTTAACTTTTTTTTTTGTTTAGATACTTAATATAATATAGATCTTTGTTTTAAATACTGAATTGCTGTACATTACAGTACTATATATATAATTCTCAGTTTTTCTGTTAGTTGTTCTCTGGAGGTTTTATTACTTTTTTTCTGTCTCTCTTTAGGTTCGTCACATATTTTCTAGCATATTGTGCATATAAAATAAATATTATAATAAAATAAAAATTCTAATAATTCTTAAAAAGTGAGATCTTTAGGTTTTTGCTTAGTGTTCTTGTTTTAGGTTTTTCAAGATATAAAATAAATGATATGATATATATAATAAAGATAACTTTTATGCTAGACCCCCCGAGGTTGTTTAATGTCTCTAGGGATGCCTTTTTAGTTAGGTGAGACAAACTGCAAAATGCTCTTAACAATGGCATAGGAAAGTCCAGAGCTATTTGGGTAGATGTATATTTTTATAGTTTTATATAATCTAAAGGTATACAGAGGTAAAAACCTTGGTCTTTAACAGAAAATATAAGTTATCTAATATCTAAACAGATAAACAATTTAAGTTTATTTTATTAAGTATGATAAAACCGCGAACTAACAAGCCTCTACTTAGCCTTTTATTAGATTCATATGCAAAAACAGGAACTGGCTTATTTGTGTCACTTAACAAAAAAAAAAGGTAAATAAGCATAAATGCATTAGTATTTATGTGATCTTTTAATGTTAGCCATGCAATGTGCCAACAAAAAGAGAATTTAAGATATTAAAATATATTAGTAATGGAGTAAAATCCATTATTTCTAAGCTTATAAATATTTTTATTAGCTTAAAAAATTAAATTGAGTTTGATGATGGCTCTGAATGAACGCTGTCCAAATGCTTGACACATGCTAATCGAACGTCATTTTAGCTAAAGCTAAGATGAAGTGGTGTACAGGTGAGTAAATGGTATTCTGGCTACCTTAAAGTAAGGAGAAAAATCCCTTATATGTAGAAAGGAATTAAGGTTCCGCTTTAAGATGTTAATTAATACCTCGGGTAAGTAGTAGTTAAGGTAATGGCTTAACTAGCTTAAAGCTCGTAGTCGAGACTGAGAGGTTGATCGACCACATTGGGTCTGAAAAAACCCCAATACGTATAGTACAGCAGTGAGGAATATTGGTCAATAGCCTAACGGCTGAACCAGCAATTTGGGGGAATGTATAGCGAAAGCTAGTTGTATTATTAGTTAATGCAAGATCGACTACGTCGACTAAAGTTCTAGGTAGAATAATGATGATGACAATTTTTTACCTATATGTCTTGACCAAGTCTCGTGCCAGCAGTCGCGGTAATACGTGGAAGACTAGTGTTATTCATCTTTATTAGGTTTAAAGGGTACCTAGACGGTATTTCTAGCCCAAAACAGGGTACGGATTTACTAGAGTTTTATGTGAGGAGGGGAGTACTCGTGGAGTAGAGATGAAATTTTGTTATACTATGAGGTAACTGGTGGCGGCGAAAGCAACCTTCTATGTATAAACTGACGTTGAGGGACGAAGGCTTGGGTAGCAAATAGGATTAGATACCCTAGTAGTCCAAGCAGACAATTCTGAATGCCATAGATTAGATTATTTTTGGTCTATAAATGAAAGTGTAAGCATTCCACCTTAGGAGTAATGTGGCAACACAGGAACTGAAATCATTAGACCGTTTCTGAAACCAGTAGTGAAGTATGTTATTTAATTTGATGGTCCACAAAAAACCTTACCACAACTTGAATATTTTTTAATTAATACAAGCGTTGCACGGCTGTCTTCAGTTAATGTCGTGAGATTTTGGTTAACTCCATTAATTAACGTAAACCCTTACTTTATTTATTTTTTTTATAAAGTAGATCGCCTATATATTGGATATGATAAGAGGGACTAAGACAAGTCATCATGGCCTTAATGTTGTGGGCTATAGACGTGCCACATATGCCTACACAAAGGGATGCAAAACTGTGAAGTTGAGCTAATCCCCTAAAATAGGATATAATATGGATTGTAGTCTGTAATTCGATTACATGAAAAAGGAATTACTAGTAATCGTGAATCACCATGTCACGGTGGATTTAATCTCAGATGGGTACTAACTACTCGTCAGGCGCTGAAAGGAGTATGTGCAATAAGTTTGGTTAGGTGTTAACTTATAATATAGACATTTAGGTCTAGATATGTTTACAAGTAATCTTCGTATGCGTAACTCTGATTAGTGTTAAGTCGAAATATGGTTCGTGTAGTGGAAGTTGCACGGAATTTATTAAAATTAACAATACCCCGTGTATTATATATATATTTAACTGTGGGTATATATATAATACATATAAAATATGTATTATATATATTTAACTCTGGGTATATATATAATACATATAAAATATGTATGTAAGGTTTTTTGTACTATAAACATTGCTAAAAAGCTCGCGCTAATTGGATGTGCGTTAATAACCCTGTCTATAAGATATTGCTAAGAGAAAAAAAAAAGGAGTATGAATAAGCTTAAAAATCCTTACAATATCACAATAAACTATTAGCCGCTTCAGCAAAAAGCGATTTATCTTCAGGTTACCTTTTTACAAACAGGTAAAACAAACCTATATTGTTCAGTTATAAAATTTTATTTCTAAACACTTGTCACTAAGTAAACAATAAGTTATAAAAAAATCTAAAAAGGAAGGGTCCGTTTGTTGGTTGACGGGTTGAGCTGTAAACTCAATAGCTATAAGCTGTCGAAGGTTCGAGTCCTTTTCTTCCTAGAAAGGTTTCTTACTTTTTTTAACTTTTAATAGACTTTATGTCTCTTAGTGCTATTATATAAAGGTAGAGCGTAATATTATAATTAGCATTTATGCTAATTATATTTTTTTACAATATATATATATATATATCTTTAGACATTATATGTTTTAGTTATGCTTTTATAATATATTACTTTAGATTGTTACATTTATCTCTTTTTACAATATTGGTTTTAATGTTTACATTTAAATAGTAACTATCTAATAATGTATCTTTATTTTTACATATAGTTTATACAGCTTAGAGAGCATTATGAGCCTTTATAGCTCAATGGTAGAGCGGAATACTGTTAATATTTCGACAGATGTTCGAATCATCTTAAGGGCTATACATTTAGTATTTTGCAAAACTAAATGTAAAAACAGTAAAACAGAAAGTTTAGCTTTATTTTTACTTAACTTTAAGCGCGTTAGCTAAATGGTTATAGCATTGTGCTACGGACACATGGTTGCAAGTTCAACTCTTGTACGCGTTTCTTTTTTAATCTTTATAAAAGATTAAAAAATAAACATAAACAGTTCTACACCTAATTTATAGCTTTTTAATTCGTTAACTATTAAATTCTCAATTCATAGTTAATAATATCTTTCTTTTTTATAATTATAAAAAAAAACTAAAAGCTAGTTAAAAGTGAGGCATCTAAAAAAAGTTTCAGAGTACCATGTACAGTTTATTTGTTTTAAACGAAACCTACACTAATGGTTATAGAGTTGAAGTTCTTGATTTTATATCTTTAGATTCGATTATTTGCGGTATATTGGTTATTATTAGTAAAAATCCTATAGTTTCTGTATTATTTCTGATAGGTTTGTTTCTAAGTATATCTTGTTACTTAATAATGTTAGGTATAAATTTTATTGGTTTATCTTATTTATTAGTATATGTAGGAGCCGTATCTATATTATTTCTTTTTATATTAATGTTAATAAATGTTAGGATATCTGAGTTATTAAGTGACACCAGTAACAGTATACCTTTAGCTATTATAATAGTTCTATCTTTTAATTACCCTGTTTATCATATATTACCTTATAGTATAGCTGCTATTAATAGTTCTAGTTTTAATTTTTACAACTCACTTTACGGAAATGAAAAGGAGATTTTTTATAATAATAATAAAATTTACTCTTTTAATAAATTCTTAAATTTTATTACCGATAATGATAAAATACCCTTTGTAACAACTAAGATTTGAGATGGTAGTCTGGCGGAAACTACACATATAACTAGTATAGGAAATATAATGTATACTAGTTATTCAATATGACTTATTATAACTTCTATAATACTATTGTTAGCTATGGTAGGTGCTATTGTTATAACAATAAAACAAAAAAATTAAACACACAGATTATTAAATAAATGCAAAAAAATCATATCTAGATATAAATTAAAAACAAAGTAAAACCGTAAAAAACGGACGGTGAGAGCGGATGTGATGGTATGGCAATAGAATATAACCTATTAAAGTTTAATAATTTAAAGAGTTAGTTTCTTAATTGGTAAAGAGTTTCACTGTCAAAGAAAAATATGTCGGTTCGATTCCGACCTTACTCGATTTATCTATCACATTTGACCCTTAACATGCAGACACTTTGCAGATATAACATATGGAGACACTCAGCAGGAAAGAAAAAAAAATGCTCTAAACTCCGTATAAGATAAAAATAAAAACCAATTTAGTGCTAATCATAATAAAATTAATCTTAAATACACGAATATTTAAAAGTGTTTATTAATTCTAATTAATCTTTTATATAATTGTTTAATTTCCTAATTTTTAGACACACAGATATACTAAAAAGAGTATTTTTAGTCTAAATTAAATACAGCCATACATATCTATCTATTATACCATATACATATATTAGTTTAATAAAGTAGAAACAGGTTATTTCTACTTTAAAGGAATTAGCTCAACGGTAGAGCAACCGTTTTACACACGGTGGGTTAGGTGTTCAAATCACCTATTCCTTAAAAACTATTATTTAAGAAATAGATGTCTTAATAATAGCAAGAAATATTACTATTTGTGTTAAGTTAGATATTAGATTTTTTTTTAGTGGTATCTTAAATATATGTTTTTAAAATTTATCTTGCAATGCATACTTTGAGCTAAAGTTACAAAATCCACAATTAACAAAGCGGGCACAGTAACTAATAACACTTCAATATTGGGTATAACATGAGGTAAAGATAACTATTTATAAAAAAAGATCTAATTTTCTAAAAGCTAATAAAAAATGTTTAGGGTCTACAAATTGTATTTTAGGTGAGTAACAATCTGCAAAGAATTTAAGTAATTAGTCTGCCTGTCTGTAAAAAACAGAATAATCTGGTCCACTATAAACAAATTGTCGGGTCTTTTGTTTGATAGCGAGTGATTATGATATTTACATTTGTTACCAAACTTGTATATTAGTCTAAACATAAATATGTAATAAACTATTTATTCTTTTTTTTTAGTTAAAAAATAAAATAAATAATACGTAATATAGAAAAAAAAAACAAAATAAAAATGAAAACAACTTTTAATGTAATTAAATCTAGATACACTCTTGGTTACTTTGTTATTACTTTCTTTTCTTTGGTTGCTGTGTTTATACTTAGAACATTAATAATTTATTACTTTAATTTAGAATTATCTGTCTTCTTGGATTTTTTTTATGTAGGACTAGTAACTTCTTTTTTCAGACCTTTAATTTCAGTTTTCTTTGAAAATTTAGGATCTGTACCTTTGGCTATGTCTAATGTTGGTAGTGGTGCTGGAGGTAATCCTATGGGTAATTCAGGAGGAAACCCAGCAGGTAACCCAGCAGCAAATACTGGATCTGCAAATCCACCAGCAGCGGCTAATCCTACCGGTCCTGGTACATTTTCTAGGACAGGTTGCGATGGAGGTATGGGTAATAGTAATTGAGGTCCTATGAATCAGCAAGGGGCTGGTAGAAATACCACACCTTTAGTTATTTATGGGAGTGGAACTGTGTACAATCCGGCTGGTGGTAATCAACCATTTGCGAGTAATTTAGCAAATGCTTTAGCGTTTCAAAGAAATAACTCGCCTCAACTTTATAGACATGTATTAAACCCATCTGATCTAAACTTCTTAGATCGTTATTTATACCATAATGATAGAGCATTACATCAAAGGTTTACAACTAGTAATAGTAATCAACCTTATGATTGGGATGTGTTAAAAAATAACTTTACACTGAGAGATAGTTTACGTGGATTAAATTAATAAATTTAATAATTATATTCTCTAATCTATAATCTAATTATTAAAAGATATTTTTATTTTTTATCTATGTTTTAGATCTGTGGTAAGATTTTAACAGTTTAAATTATTAATAAATATTTTTAAGTTCTAGATTTAGACTTTTATATTAGTCTAAACATAAATATGTAATAAACTATTTATTCTTTTTTTTTAGTTAAAAAATAAAATAAATAATACGTAATATAGAAAAAAAACCAAAGAAAAGAAAAAAATGACAAATTTAACAAGAAGTAATTTTCAAGCTCATCCTTTTCACTTAGTATCTCCTTCTCCTTGACCTCTTTACACTTGCATTTCTCTGCTAGCTCTTACAACCACTGGTGTTTTAACAATGCACGGATTTAACAACGCAGAAAACTATTTACTATTAGCCTTTATATCTTTAATTTATTCTATGTCTCTATGGTTTCGTGATGTTATATCAGAGGCTACATATTTAGGAAACCATACTTTAGCTGTACAAAGAGGTTTAAATATGGGAGTTGCTTTATTTATAGTTTCAGAGGCTTTATTTTTCCTAGCTATATTTTGAGCATTTTTCCATAGTGCACTGTCTCCTACTGTTGAGTTGGGAGGCCAGTGACCTCCAATGGGTATAGACGCAGTTAATCCTTTTGAATTACCTTTACTTAATACAGTAATATTGTTATCCTCTGGTGTAACCGTAACGTATGCTCACCATTCTTTAATACAAGGAAATAGAAGTGGAGCTTTATACGGTTTTGTTTGTACAGTTGTATTAGCCGTTGTATTTACTGCTTTACAAGGTATAGAGTATTCAGTTTCTTCTTTTACTATCTCAGATGGAGCCTACGGTTCTTGTTTTTACTTTGGTACAGGTTTTCATGGGCTGCATGTCATGATAGGTACAGCTTTTATAGCTGTTGGTTTATGACGTGTATTGGCTTACCATTCTACAGATAACCATCACCTTGGAACAGAGTCATCCATACTTTACTGACATTTTGTTGATATAGTGTGGCTTTTTTTGTTTATTTCAATCTACTACTGGGGTTCTTAGACTACCTAAAACAAATGGGGTCTCTTAACTTCCTGCAAACGATAACCGTGTGTAGTAGAAGCGTACTAAAACGCGGTATAAATTACTTTAACTTCTTAGAGTGATGTTTAAATAGTCCACCTAAACCTCATGCATTTGTAAGCTTACCTCTGCAGAGTAAATTTAACTTAAATTTAAAGTTTTATCTCTCTAAAATCTTATCTCTAATTCTTGTTTTATGTTTTATAATGCCATGATCATTATTTGAAAGCATTAAAGCATTTTCTTATTTTGAATACTGTGACGCACCCAGACCATGGGGTACATATTTTCAAGATAGTGCAACACCACAAATGGAAGGGCTTGCAGAATTACATGATAACATCTTGTTTTATTTAGTAATAATTTTATTTGGTGTAGGTTGAATATTATTATCTCTTTTTTTTAATTACACTAAAGATAAAGCAGCTATGTCTCACAAATATCTGAACCAAGAAAGATTAGAATTAATCTGAACAATCACTCCCGCTTTAATTTTAATCTTAATAGCGTTTTCATCTTTTAAATTATTATATTTAATGGGTGAGGTAACTTATCCTGCCATCTCAATTTTAACAGAGTCAGATTTAGATATTTGTGGTAATGGTTATTTTAACATTATTAATAGTAATATTGTTTACTACTATCCAGAAATAGATACTAATAATATAATATCATCAATAAAAAGATTTTTCACATTTGACTTTAATTACTATCCATCACAATTTCAGTCTACAACTTTGATTAGACATGAATATGCATCTTGTTTAAACATACAATCTCAAGTTAAGCTTCTAGTTTTAAATCAGGATGCATTTGAACATGCTTCAGATAGACTTCCTTATTTCTTGGACTCTTCTTATGAAGACGGATCAATGACAGATGGTAACTCTGATTTAGATGAAGCTCGTAATTTGGTACATAATACTGATTTACTCGAGCATGAATATTTAGGAGACACAGTAGACGAATTTGCAGTTAGGGATTGAGCTTTGGCAAGAGTAACTCGTTATAAGAGAGTTGTTGAATTATTGTGTGAAAAGGTTAATGATAATAATGAAATAACAGGAGATATACGAGCACTTACAGATGACGAACTATATGCAGTTAATACTTTTTTCCCTAGAAATGTAAATTATGCTGGTAATTACAATAATATAGGGCCAGTGACTAGATTTATTCTAAAAGAAAAAGCTGAAAAACTCTATATAATAACAAAAAACCAGTTGTTAAGTCTTCAAAGAGATCTCGTGGAGGATCCCTTTACACAATAATAAAATGTGGATTAGTGTAACATAATTGGCTCATTGCTAAACATAATAACATTAATGGTAATAAAATTAACAATATTCTTTATGGCTTTTAGTAAAGCTTTAAAAAATATAAGTGTATCAGGTGTAGTGGTTAGGTGCTAGAGGTAACTTTGTTTAATGAGGTAATATATTCATGGGTTAAAAAGAGGTACAAGTGGTATGGTAGATGCTATAGTTAGGATCTAAATCTTTTTAGTAACTAATGTTGTGTTTACAAAGGTTTTTTTATATTTTTATCAAAAAAATATAAAACAAAATCTTTTTTACCTTAAAGAGACTTTAATTTAATTGGTAAAATATGTGACTTTTAATCATCAACACGTGGGTTCGAATCCCCCAGGTCTTAAATTTATAAACGGCCATAGGTTAAGGGTAATTGTATTATTATCTCTTTTTTATTCCTATATACTATCGGGAAAAGAATGTCTAGTATAATTTCTATTGATCCAGGTTCTGAGTTATAAAATCAGTTTAAAAACCTCTATAAGTAAGGCTGATGAGTTGGATACTGATTCAGTAAACAAGAGGATGAAACAGCTGAAGTTTTGCATGATGGCTGGGGATACCATAATACCTCTCCTTCATTTATCTTACACACATGGAAGATCATTATTTGCCTTTATCACGATTTAGCTGATCTGGTGATAAATCTCTTTTTTTTTTAGGCTTTATTACTCTTTATTTCCTTTTTATTTTCCTTTACTTGTTATATTTTGCCTATGCTATTTCGTTATTTTATTCTAATTACAAAGAAATTAGATATTTTTAGCTTTAAATAGTTAGTCCTCCTTATGGCTAGCTTGTAATTTACCTTACTTGTTAGATTTTTCGGTATCTTTTTTTTTTCTTACTTGAGTAAAAGGTATTGTACGTTATTGCAGCTCAGCTGTTTTACTCATTTTATATACAAGTACATTACCCTGGCCTATACATACTTTAAAGAGACTTAGATGGTCAAGGCTTTTTTAATGTCACAGGGATTTTTAATTATTGAACAGATATTTTATTTTTATAGGACTGCTTTTCTGCAAACAACATGCTTTAAAACGCAATGCGGTATGTCATCTGAGATTGAACGGTAGATTGGTGACGATTTAAGATCGTTCATAGAATATCTAGTAGATGGAAACTAGTCATATTTCAAGGCTGATACAGATAGTAAGCTATATCTAGATCTATTTACTAAGTTTTTATTAGTATGAATCTCCGATAACCTCTGGAAATTGTACAAGTGTGAGATAGGAACTGTTGGACAATATTCCATTCATTCTATTGAATGGAATTAAAACTTATATATAGAATTAATAAAAAAAATGCAAAACAATCACAATAAAAAAACTATATTTAGTCTTCTCATTGGTTTAAAAGTAGGTTAAAATGCTCCTGGTTTGCCACCTGAAGTGCTTAATTTTAACAATAATCTTTTTATTAGGATTTTTAGAGTTATTGGAGGTATTTCAATCTTAACAGTTTTATAAAAAAAATATTTGTTGCTATTTTTATCTTTTAAATTTATAGTTTTATTTTTTGCTCTATTACATTTTATCTATATCACTATTATTAGTATAATAATATTATGATATGGCTTCAAAGTATTAAAAAGTGAAAAAATTAATGTTCGAAATTAACCTTTTGATCGTTTTGCGACTACTGCGGGTAAATTATTATATTGCTGAAAAGATGGTTGTCCAGTTGTCCAGCAGCAGGTTCTGCTGGTTTAGGTTTGGTTGGTACGTCTTTTTTGATAGATAGTATGTTAGAAGCTGGTAATCAAGAAAAAGTCTTTACCCCTTTAATTGGTAAAGGTGTAAAGTTTTTTGTTAATGGGAGACCTGCTGATGAAGTTTTACTTGGTATTTATAAAGATATAAAAACCTTGAAAATAGTAAAAAAAGATATAAAGAAATTAGTGATTTATTTAATAAAGCAGATGGTACCCTAGATTCAAAAGATTTTTCAAAACAAGATATAGATTATCTTAAATCTACTATAAATGAGGTTAAAAACATGGAAAAAGCGAAAGTAACAGATTATGCTAAGGAGCTAGCTAAAAAGATTAAGGAATATTCTTATAATAATTATAACAATAAATAAAGAAATGATTAAAACAATGATGAAAAAAATTCTAAATTAAAACAAAGATATTTTATCTCACATATCCATTCTTCTCGATTTTCATTGCCTGTTTATGAAACTTTTAGTATAGCAAAGGCGGTATATTTCAGATCTTTTGCTTCATCTTCATTTTCTTTTTCCCCTTTATTAAATAAAAAAAGGATCTGTATTAAAAAAAACAATTGTTCCTTTGTTGTGTTTACAATATATGGTAAGACAAAATAAATTGACAAGTATGTTTGTTTTAAATGGTTTTGCTACTATGTCTGGGCTTTTTAATACAAATTCTATAATGTCTAATTCTAGCGTTTTTTCTTACACTTTTTCTTTTGAAATAACTATAAGATATAAGGGTTGTCCAGCTATTTATATATTATATAATCCTTAAAATTTGACTCAGTAAACCTTTTGTAATTTTATTATTAATAATTTTTATTTAAATACTACTTATAGTTTTACTGTTAAAATAAGATTCCGTGTTGATACGTATTTTTACATGTCTGAAGGTAATAAACCTTTAACTATTTTATCTAAACATGATATTAATAAATATCTAGATCTGTATGAAAAGTTTGTAAACAGTATAAAAGAAATAATGAAGAGTTATTATTTTTCTCCAGAAAACAATACATATGAAAATACAAATATTAAACCATCTAATCGTTTAAATGGTATCTTAATTTTGTATAGTGATATAAAGAGTGTCACAGATTTAAATTATAAAAAAATGAGATGAAAATAAGGAAAAGTTAAATAAAAAAATTAATATTACAAGATGAGTTAGTTTTAATTATAATAAAAAGAGACGTTTGCCTAAATCTAATTTTTCATTTGTTAAAAAATATATATATATATTTAATATAAAATGTAATAATTTTATCTTTAGCCTTTTAGCTCTTGACAAGGAGTTTAATGGTTTTTATTTTGCAAATTTAGATTATTTTAAATTAAACTATCTAGTTAGAAAAAATAATGATATATTATATCTATTAAGTAGTACAGATAATTTAATTTTATATTTTTGCATAGAACAGATAGATTATTATTATACTAATATACTTGTTTATAGTCTTAATGGTTATTTAAGATATCCAACTAAAATATACAAATATGATTTAGTGTGTTTGTGGTATGATTTAGGTAAAAGATTCATATTATATTTTTTTAAATATTTGTATGCTCAATATACAGAACATTTTTTTATTTTAAAGGTTACAGGCTTTGAATCTAAAAAATATAATATTAAAATAGACAAAAATCTGCAACTAGATTACTTTTTAAGTTTTAGAGTTTAAAAATATTTTAATTAAAGAACTATTTGATCTAGATACTCGTGATATTATTGTATATGGGTATGATATGTATATATTTACAATATTTAATGTTTATTTCTGTAACTCTCTAAAACAGATTAATTAAAGAGATTTTACTTACTTTAGAAATACAGTGAGAAATAAAAGTTTAATTAAAAAACAACCTTTTAGATGTAAACTAGGAGGACATTACCCTAGTCGTAATTAAATGAATGGATATATATATAATTTGAATTAGGATAAATATCATTGCTTGCCTAAGATAACAGCTATAAAATTTTCTAATGTAATGCCACTAGAATGTATATGTTTTTATACTGGTTATTGTTTATCTTACTATGATAAAAGTACTTTCTCTACTATACTTGATGGTTTAGACTCTAATTGTTTTACTTTAAGTAAAGGAGAATACAAACACTTTATCATAAAGTATTTTATTTTTATTTTCTATAAAAGATATAGATATCTTATTAAATATAAATATTTTACATTTATCTGTTGGTGCAAGAGGTTGATCAGTTAGATTCACTTTTTTAGTTCGTTCACCTGGTTCACTAGTTAAATTATTTACTAGAAATTGTTATGATAGATCAAAACACAGAGATCTTAAACAAACAGATAATAATTTATCTATAAATCTGTCTAATCGAAATAATCCAAATTCAAATCTACAATTCGGTTTTTATCTTGCTGGTTTGATCGAGGGTGATGGTAACAATTGAACGTCTAAAACACTAAAATCCCCCCCAAGCTCGTATAAATAATCCACAAATAACATTTAGTTTTCATATAAAAGAAAGGGCTTTTTTTTTTATGAAACAGGTTTTTAAAACAGGAAGCCCATATCAAGAAAGATTAAGTAATGTTTGTAAGTACAGAATATCTGATAAATAAAAATTGACATAAATGATTAACTTAATAAATGGAAAATTTCGTTCAGGCAAAATAAAATATTTGTCAAGAGCTATTGACCATCTTAATTTATTATATAACACTAACATACAAAAACTACCTTTAGATACTTATAATTTATATTCTAATGCATGATTAGCAGGATTTACTGATGCAGATGGTAAGTTTTCTATTAGTCTAGAAGGTTCTTATGCATTGGTTTTATCAGATAATAAATCACAAAAAAAGAGGACGGGTTAAATTTTTTTTCTATAAAGTAAACAGTAATTGACAAGCCAACTGGTGATTCTTTCTTCCTATTATGATAAAAAGAGCCAACTTTTTTCAATAAAAAATCAATTATAAATCAGCTAATCAAAGAACTTTTTTGGCTCAACCAGACAGCAAGTATAATCTTATTACTTCTTATTTGGATAAATACCCCTTAATGACTAGCAAGCGCCTTTACTATTTATCTTTTGTAAAAAAACTTAATTATTTAGCTAAACGTTTAACAAAACAATAAATTAATTAAATACATGAAAAAAAAAATTAAATCAACAACAATAGAACTTATTTTAATTGATACCACTTAAATAGTTTTTTAACATATAAACAAATTTGTAACATTATATAGTAAAATTTTGTTTTATTACTTCTATATTATATATATAATATTAAAATATATTAAAAAAATGGCTATAAGTTAATGGTAAACTAATCGTCTTCCAAACGAAATTTGTCGATTCGAATTCGACTGGCCGTATAATATATTATTAAGAGTTAGTAACTTAATTGGTAAAATGTTTCCTTGTCGAGGAACTAGATGTCGGATCGTAGCCGTCCTAACTCGATTTATCTCTGTTATAATAATATAAATATTTTAAAAATTTTATATTAATACTAGATAGGAAAAGTTGCTAGAGGTAAAGCGAGATATTTGCTAAATATTGTGTATTTAACACTAGATGTTCGAATCATCTCTTTTCCGTTAAATTCTAAAGAGAGATAGTATACAGTTTTAAAAAGCGATATTATAAAATGCTAGCCATATTAAGTATATTACTTTATTAAACAAAGAGTATAATTTAAAAGGTAAAATAGGAAGCTCCAAACTTCAAATTCTCAGTTCAAGTCTGAGTGCTTTTGTTTCTAATCATAATAGATAGTATTAAGAGCATAATTTAATAGGCAAAATAGGAAGCTTCAAACTTCAAATTCTCAGTTCAAGTCTGAGTGCTCTTGAATTTTATAACATAATAGATTGTAATATATTACGCATTTAAATTAAACATTTTCTTATCTGTGTACATATAGTTTAAGGTTCTTTAACTTAACTGGTAAGTAATTTTTCAAACATATTCACTTTTAACCATATTCATACTTTATTTAAAATCATTTTTAAATAGCAGATAAGTTATGATCAGTAAATACCCGTAGCAGCTACAAGCAAGGTACACTGTAGAAAGGTACTAGGGTCAGTAGAAGGCTAGCACTCTAACCTATTGATAGAATTGAAAATATAACCTCTAAAGTCACTGAATATTTAGAACATATTAATTTTAAAGCTACATACATAAACATCTTTCTACATTTAATTAAAAATGCATCTTTTTCATCCAGTTCTCAGGCGAAAAAAAAAATCCAAACCAATAGTTAACTCATCACCTGATATAAAACCTGTAGTTTTTTATTCTAATGCTGATCTGCTAAAAGCTTAGATTTTTGAAGAAAATAAAGCAGGGGTATATCATTGAGTTAATAATATAAATCATAGTACTTACACAGGTAGTTCAACAAATTTAAAAAAGAGACTTATTTCTTACTATCAGATTAGTCGTTTATTGAAAAGTAAAACACCTATACACTCGGCACTTTTAAAATATGGGTACTCAAACTTTAGTTTAGAAATCCTCGAATACTGTGAAAGAGAAAAAGCAGTGGTGGTGGTGATGCCAAGAGAACAATCTTATTTTTATTTACTTAAACCTAGATATAATATTTAAAAAATAGCAGGGTCAAGTTTGGGTTATAAACATACAGAACAAACTAGGGATCTAATTATACAAACTATGTCAGCTCTTGTCGGACATATTCACACAAAGGAAACACGAACAAAAATAAGTGAAGCCCAGCTAGGTCAAAATCATTCAGAGGAAACCCTAGGTAAAATAGGTGCAACATTGAAAGGTAGAAACCATACTGAACAAGCTATATCTAAACTAAGAACAGCTATGCTTAACAAAAAGCCTAGCATGGAAACCCGTGAAAAAATGAAGGCGAGCCATAATAAAGCTGTTGTAGTTATAAATGTTGACTCTGGTGAAGTACGTGAGTATCTCTCTATTAAACATGCAGCTAAGGGGCTTAATACTTCCAGCACAACAATAAGAAGATATCTAAAAAATAACAATAAACTTTATTATATATATCTTAATGTGCCATCTAGTTTCTAGTACCAAAAACAATAAATAAAAGATTCCTTAACTTAATAGGTAAAGTATACCTTTGATAAAGGTAGGTTTGACGTTCAAGTCGTCAAGGAATCAATTGTTATTAAAAAAAATAAATTAACAAGAAAAAAAAAGATTATATGCTGTCACTTTAAGACGAGACAAATCAATACAAATATTTTGCTACAAGGAATGAATGCAGCACGAAACTTAATAACTAGTTTTTTATTTACTTTAAATGTAGTTTTTACTCTTTTTTCAAATAAAAATTTAAATCTAAATTATGATTTAATTACCAAATCTTTCATACCTTGAGATAATAACTTATACTCTAGAATCGGGATAAAAGTTCCAAAAAATGAATTAAATACCATCAAATTACCTTTTTTTATAAAAAGTGTTATGACGTGGTTATTGTTATTTGATAGATATCTTGTTTTTGCAGCTAAAAGTAAAAACGGTAGTTTAGGTTTAACTGAGTCTTTTATGCAAATATATCTGATATTTAATATTTTATCACATTATTGTTACTGATATCCTGTATTTATAAAAAGATGCAGGTTATATTATTACCCTGTTACTTTCTACTGACTCTTATTCAATAAAAGATATTTTTGTATTAATCAACATATTAATTATTAAATATGATATAAATTGTATGATACGTTATTATAAACCTAATTTACCTCTATCTAAACTTAAAAAAGATATGCTTAAATTACGTTCAATTATACAAGCTTTTATACATTCAGCTTTGATGAATTAATTAGGTATATAATATTTAGAATCTTTACTAAAAAAAAAAGAGAATTGACTGAGTGGTTTAAGGTGATAAGCTTGAAACTTGTTTTGGTGATAACCAACATCCGTTCGAATCGGATATTCTCTGAATACAAGTATGCTCATATACTCGTATATTTACTGTTATTTGCTGCATGTGCGGTGTGCAGTGTGCGTGTTTTTTAAACATTAAGCTACATTTAGTCTACCAACACTCTCAACTGTTAGTCACGAGTGGTGGTTGTGGATGTAAATTAGTAATGTATAGTTTTAAGAAATTATATAAAAAGCTAACCATCTTTTATTTGTTATTTTCATAAATATATAATTTAGGGCAGTTATCATGCAGGCATTGTAGTAGCCTATCTCTGTTAGCCAGCCTCCACCACTGATTAGATTTTACGAATCTTTATTTTGGTGGATTAAATACTTTATGGCTAAGTAGCCTGATTTTACCATTGTAGAAGATTTCGTCCCTAGGTAATTCCTTGATCTGTCTTGGTTTATACCAATCCCAGGAAGATAAATGCTTAAAGATTCATATCTTGTAAAGAGTGTTTTTATAATTTGGATCTTTAATTCAAAAATAAACCCATGAATATACTACAAAACAATTTAAATATACGATATACACACTGTGGGTCTTGTCAGTTTTTATAAATATGCACAGAGTTTTTAAAGCTCACAAGGGATCTTCAGGGTTGGGTTACAGATTTTTTATGATCTCTTCTCCCTGCCGCCTTAACAATAACAATCTAGTAGTACCAGTTATTTCTTATGAAAACTCGGGTACTGAAAAAAAAGCAATATACCAAGACAATAATAAAAAACAGGTATATACAGATGAACCCCTAAAGAATCTTGTAAAAGTTATGTAGGTTCATCTTTAAACATAGCCCAAAGACTAATAAAATACTACTCCGTACCCAGCTTATTAAGATAAACCGAAAGAAATAATAGTGCTGTTTACAGAGCGCTTCTAAAATATGGTAATTATGGGTTTAGATTTGATATACTAGAACATTGTGATCCTAACCTTTTAATAGAAAGAGAACAATACTATCTTTATTTATTAAAACCCGAATATAATATATTGAATACCGCAGGTAATCGGGCAGGTTTTGTGCATAGTGAAGCCACTAAAGAATTACAACGTGCAGCTGTTTTGGGTAGAGTTTTATCATTAGAAACTAAATCAATAATGAGAGATTATAATCTTAAAACACAATCTGTAATTGTAACAAATACAACTACAGGTGAAATACATAAAATTTTAGCTATGAGAAGTGCAAGTGAATATCTTAAAACATCACATTCACAAATAGGAGTATATGCAAGAAATAATAAATTGTTCAGAGGTATATACTCCATAGAAATAAATAAAACAAAGTTAACTTATTTACTAGGTTATTACTCATAGGGTTTACTTGTTTTATTTAATTAATCACATCCGTTCGAATCGTATATTCTCTGCAAGATAAAATAGCATATATTACTAATAAATATACGGGTTAGAGCCGGGTTGGTTAGGCGTCTCATTTGGGTTGAGGAATAGTTATGTTCGAATCATAATGACCCGATTTATGGTTATTTTTTAAATGTAAAACATATTAGTAATGTAGTTTGATATGGAATTTATTATTTCATCATTACATTTTTGAAATGATGGCAAGTATACAAAGAAACTATTATGGATATATAGCTATATATCAAAGAGAGTTACTTAATTTTGGTGATCTTTTTATCATCGTCATCTTTATGATGATAATGTTGAAAAACACCTGAACTCTTAGAGAAATTCAGTAATAAACGAAGTGAATTGAAACATCTTATTAACTTTAGGAAAAGAAATCAAACGAGATTCTGTAACTAGTGTGAATGAAAGCAGAACAGCCTATGTATATCAGAATATATTGATATACTGAACAAGTAAAATGGAGTACAAACCTGTTTGAATATAAAGGGGAACCTTCCTCTAAGGCTAAATATGATATATAAGCGATAGTGAATAGTACCGTGAGGGAACAAATGAAATAGTAGTTTTATAAGCAGCTCAAATAAAGTTTAAATAAATAATGAGAGCGTACCTTTTGCATAATGGGTCAGCAAGTTAATGTTAGATGCGAGCAGTAATGCCTAGTTAAACCGATTATTAAATAATAACGAAGTATCTAAAATTAGACCCGAAGCCTAGTGATCTTACCATGATCAGGGTTATAAAAGCCCGAACGGGTTATCGTTGTAAAGATA
>JAABUQ010004390.1_pt1 | contig 24124 bp, 28 predicted proteins | sample 5560001 | NCBI WGS metagenome assembly JAABUQ01 (sample SAMN10711888, study PRJNA513371) | rock metagenome | isolation source: Antarctica rocks | place: Antarctica: Victoria Land, Finger Mt nord | collected 2015-12-18
TCAATAATATGCGGACCCGTGAGTTCCATGACCGCGACCAGGCTATTAGTGGTGCCTAGGTCAATGCCGACGATCTGAGACTTGCGGCTCTCGCCGAAGTCAATTTGAAAAGTTCCCATATTTACCCAGAGATGCCTAGCTAGAGACGATCCTCAACTGCTTCGCTCGAGGCGAGCGCGGGATTCAGCGCTTTATCCACGTCGCGGAGCAGGTTTTCTATATAGCGCCTGCGGTTCAGAACGCCGCGAATTTCATGCAAGGCCTGCTGCGCGGTTTCGCTTTGCGCGTCGGAGGCATCGTATTTCGAGAACAAGACCTCGAGTTCCGCGTCTATCTCGGTCCGAAATTGGAGAAAATTTCCCTTGGCTGCTTCGAGTTGCGGGCGAGCGGAATCATCGCCATTTTGCAGCTCCTCGAGTGTCATGTTCAGCTCGAAAACTTCTTCCAATAATTCCGGAGGAACGTCTTTTGATCGCTGCTCGCCAATCGGGAAACCTTCTTCCGTCAGCAGGTACTCGGCGCGCTTGACGGGATCGCGCAGGGTGCGGTAACCGTTATTCAAAATCGCCGTCGCTTCCAGGGCTTGCGCCTGCTCATCGCCACTCTTTCGGCTGAACCGGTCCGGATGCCAGTTCCGGCTCAATTCGTAAAAGCGCTTTTGGAGCGCACTAGTATCGAGCGTCAGCTTGCGATCAATGCCAAAGAATTCGTAGAAGTTGCGGGGCAGGGTAGGCATAAGAGAGAGGAAGCGCTAGTTACCGCGCGCCTCCTTCGGGAAGGAAAACAGCTTGAAGAACGACTCTCGGTCAGGCCGAGAACGAAGTGCCGCAGCCGCAGCTTTTGGTGGCATGCGGATTCTGGAACACAAAACCGGATTGGATCAGCGAATCGTGCCAGTCGAGTGTCATTCCGTCTAAGAAGAGGATGCTCTTGGGATCGACGAAAACCCTCACGTCTTCAAATTCGAAGACGTGATCGCGCGGCCGCGGCTCGGTCGCAAACTTGAACTGATAACTGAGACCGGAACAGCCTCCACCCAGAACTCCGAGGCGCAGGCCACCCGAAACGCCCTCACGGATGAAGGCCTCGCGTATTTTCTGAACTGCCTTGGGAGTCACGTGAACCTGCTCTGTGGCAGGTTCACTAGTAAGTGGCTGCTCTCCCAGCGTTCCGGCCAACTGAGTCAACTCAGCCATGGACTAAATCCCCCACCTTCTAATGAACAGCGACAGCTTCAGGCATCGCCGCGGTTTGCTTTTTCTTGTAATCGCCGATCGCCGCTTTGATCGCGTCCTCTGCTAGCACGGAGCAGTGAATCTTCACGGGCGGCAAAGCGAGCTCGTTGACAATGTCGGTGTTTTTGATTTCGAGCGCCTGGTCCACCGTCTTGCCTTTGAGCCACTCGGTAGCAAGCGACGAACTGGCGATCGCGCTGCCACATCCGAAGGTCTTGAACTTAGCGTCTTCAATGATGCCAGTCTCCGGATTCACCTTTACCTGCAGCTTCATGACGTCGCCGCATTCCGGCGCTCCTACCATGCCGGTACCGACATCGGCGCTGCTTTTGTCTAGCGAACCCACGTTCCGCGGATTCTCATAATGGTCGATCACTTTATCTGAGTAAGCCATGTTTTCCCCTTGTTGAGATTAGATTCCTAGTGTGCCGTCCAAACCATCTTCGAGAGATCGACGCCCTCTTTGGCCATTTCGTACAGCGGCGAAAGCTCGCGCAGCTTTCTCACCACAGTGATGACCTTGTCGCCGACATAATCGACCTCTTCCTCGGTATTGAAGCGGCCGAGACCGAAGCGAATGGAAGAGTGGGCCAAATCGTCGCCCGCGCCAAGAGCCTTCAGGACGTAGCTGGGCTCAAGCGTGGCTGAAGTGCAAGCCGAACCGCTGGAGACGGCAATATCGTTGATGCCCATGAGAAGACTTTCGCCTTCCACATACGCGAAGCTGATATTCAGGTTATGCGGCAGGTGATGTTCCATTGTGCCGTTGATGTAGGTCTCGTCGAGCTCGCCCATCAGCTTGTCCTTCAACTTGTCGCGCAGGAAGCTGAGGCGCCTGGATTCCTCGGGCATTTCATTCCTGGCGATCTCACACGCCGCGCCCAAACCCACAATGCCGGGAACATTTAAAGTGCCGGAGCGCATGCCGCGCTCATGACCGCCACCATCCATCTGCGCGGTAATCTGAACGCGCGGATTCCTACGGCGTACATACAGCGCGCCTACGCCCTTAGGGCCATATAGTTTGTGCGCGGTGAGCGAGAGAATATCAATCCCGTCGGCGGCGACATTCACAGGAATCTTGCCCACTGCTTGTACGGCGTCGCTATGGAACAGCACGCCCTTCTCTTTCGCGATCTGGCCGATTTCCTTCATCGGCTGCACGACGCCAATCTCGTTATTGGCGTACATGATAGAGATCAGGATGGTTTTGTCGGTGACCGCGGCGCGCAATTGATCGAGATCAATCAAGCCATTCTGCTGCACGGGAAGATAGGTGACGCGGACGCCTTCCTTCTCCAGCCGCTTACAGGTGTCGAGCACCGCTTTGTGCTCGGTCACTTGGGTGATGATGTGGTTGCCGCGCTCGGAGTACATCTCGGCGACGCCCTTGAGCGCCAGATTATTCGACTCTGTCGCGCCGCTGGTGAAAACGATTTCTTTGGGAGTTGCGCCGATCAGGTCCGAAATCTGTTTGCGAGCTTTTTCGGTGCCTTCCTCCGCTCCCCAGCCGAAACTGTGGTTGCGTGATGCTGCGTTTCCGAAGACGTCCAGAAAATAGGGCTTCATGGCGTCAAACACGCGAGGATCCGTCCTCGTCGTAGCGTGGCTGTCCATGTAAATGGGCAAGTTCATAGTATTCATTTCCTCAGAGATCCGCTCGCTTCGAGGGCGTTGGAGCGCTTTGCAGCGCCACCAGCGAAGAGCCAGCCAGGCCGCCGTCCGGCTCGCCTTCCGAACTTTCGAGCATATCTTCGATGCTGACGCTATCCAGAAGTCGCAGAATGCCTTCGTGAATCCGCCTCAATGGGCGCTTCACCGTACAGCGGACGGCATGTCCGCAATGAGCGTCCGCAGTGAAGCAGTTTGCCAGGACAATAGGGCCGTCAATGGCTCGAATCACCTGTAACGCCGAGATCAGCCGCGCCTCACGCGCTAGCCGGTAACCGCCATTGGTTCCATATTCGGAAAGCAGAAAGCCTGATTTGCCTAACTTCTGCAATAATTTCGATAAGACGGGAAGGGGAATACCACACGTATCCGCCACCTCCTTCGCACTTACCGCTTTACCCGTTTCCCTTTGGCGCGACGCGAAATGCCTGAGAGCAATCAGACTGTAGTCGGCCTTTTTGGTGAGTCGAAGCATTGCCGTGCGAGTTTGATCTAGATTCAGTGGAATCTCAGACCAAGAAGATCTTACTTCTTTATAGCACGTCTGGGGAGGACTAGCCCAAGTTTTATCTCTAGTCAAATGAATAGGTTACAAAGCAGCCCGTATCCGCGTACCCCTAAAATACACACGTTCTACTTGTCATTTGCCGATAAGGTTAGCGTGTTAAACTCGGTAGGCATTTCCGCTACCCGTAAACTGCTCGCGTGATTAGACTTTTTCGAGTTTTTATCCCTGCTAGCGTCGTTGCGCTCCTCCTATCCGAAATCGTCATCGTGCTGGGGTGCTACGCCGCTTCCTTATTTCTAGTCGGCTTCGATTACCCGGGCTTTGATCCTGCTTTTTACCTGTTTGGGGAAGGGAATTACTGGAAGCTGCTGGTGGTGACGGCCTGCATCATACTAGGCCTCTATTTCCAGGATCTCTATACAGACCTTCGCATCACCTCCCGCATTCTGCTGGTGCAGCAAGTCTGCTTGGCCGTCGGCTGCGCCTTGCTCTTCATCGCTCTCCTGGGCTATGCCAGCGCCGATCTGATCCTCGGAAGATGGCTGATGGTGGTGGGCAGTCTCGGAGTGATCCTGCTGGTGCCCACCTGGCGATTCTTCTTCTGGAAGTACATCATTGCCACGCTTCGCTCGGAGCGTGTGCTGCTGCTGGGCAATTCAAGCATTCTGGCGGAAGTGATTGAGCGTATCAAGGAAAAGCCGGAGTTCGGTTACACCATCCTGGGCTACCTGTGCGAGGACGACCCTTGCGATTTCGCGGTTCCTTGCCTGGGATCACTGAAGGAAATACGCCAGGTCTGCAATGACTACAAACCGACCCGCATCGTGGTCGGAATGGCGGAACGCCGCAACCGTCTGCCGGTACAGGATCTTCTAGAGATTCGCTTCGGCGGGGTCATGATTGAAGACGCAGCGGACACTTACGAGGTCGCGATGCGCCGCGTGTGCAGCCGGAAGATTCAGCCTTCCCAACTCATTTTCTCGTCGATGCTGGGGCCGCGCCAGCACGCCCTTACCATTCAGAACTTCTATTCGTTGGTGTTCGGCCTGATCGGGATCGTGGTGACGATGCCATTCATGCTGTTGACCGCCATTATCGTGAGGCTCTCGTCTCCGGGACCCGTGCTGTACCGGCAGCGGCGCGTCGGGCACAACGGGCATATCTTCACGCTGTATAAATTCCGGTCCATGTACACGGACGCCGAGGCGCGCACGGGCGCGGTTTGGGCCACCAAAGACGACCCGCGGATTACGCCAGTGGGACGTTGGCTGCGCAAGCTCCGCTTGGACGAATTGCCTCAATTTTGGAACGTGCTGAGGGGCGACATGTCCATCGTCGGTCCCCGGCCTGAGCGCCCGGAATTTGTGGAGCTTTTGGCCCATCAAATCCCGTACTACCGCCAGCGTCTGGCCGTAAAGCCCGGCATCACCGGTTGGGCGCAGATCAACCATAAGTATGCCGACACGGAGCTGGACGCCATGATCAAGCTGGAATACGATCTGTACTACATCAAGAACCTTGGGCTCGCTTTGGATCTCTACATCATCTTTCACACTGTCAAGGTGATGCTATTGAGCCGCGGCGCGCAGTAATCCCGTCAATGCGCGGTCTTGCGGTAAGCCATGACCGCCTTCTCGTGCTCGGGCAGAGTCGACGAGAAGTGATGCGATCCGGAACCGTCCGGTTTAGCAACGAAGTACAGGTAAGCGCTATCCGCCGGATGGAGCGCCGCCTTCAGAGAGGTGGCTCCCGGGTTGGTGATCGGCCCTGGTGGAAGGCCGGCGTGAGCGTACGTATTGTACGGGTTCGCACTGGCCAGATCCGACTTATGGATGATTCCCCGGTAGCGGTTTTCAAGCAGCGCCGCGTAAACCGTGGTGGGATCGCACTGTAGCGGCATATTCAGCCGTAAGCGATTGGCAAACACCGCCGCTACGAAGGGGCGTTCCTGCGCGACGGCGCTCTCTTTCTCAACCAGAGATGCCAATGTGACCAGCCTATGCGCGCCGCCGGCCTGCGCCTTACTCGCCAACGCGCTCCATTGCTTGCGAAACGCGGACGTCATCATGCGGCACAGTTGCGCCGCTGTGGTGTGATGCGTCAAACGATAGGTAGACGGGAAGAGATAGCCTTCTAGATCCGGCGCCTGCGCATCCAGGTCGCGAATGCCGGCTGGATTTGCCGCGGCTTTCAAGAACGCGCCGGGGTCTACTAGGCCGGACTGCTCCAGCAGCGACGCTATATCGAAGATGTTGCTCCCTTCAGGCACCGTGAGTTCTTCATAAAAGACGTCGCCACGACGGATCTTATGGAAGACGGCCCAGGGTGTTGCGGCGGATTCAAACCGGTACTCGCCCGCTTCGAGCGTCGCTTTTCTATGAAGCGCCCGAACCGCCAGGAATGCCCATGGCGAGCGGACCACGCCTTTCGACGCCAGCACGCTGGCGATCTGCCGCGACGACATGCCGCGTTCGATGTCGACGAACGTTTCCGATCCGAAAGCCCGGTACGGCCCGAAGTACTGGTAGCCCTCCAGTCCGGCTCCGATCAGCAGCGCCAAGACGAAGGCCGTAAGCGCAAGCCTACCTACAACTCCGCGACGCCTAGCCAACCGGATTTTCCTCCGATAAACCTTTGTGGATGCGCTGATGTTCCAAATAACTCTCCAATAGCAAAACGGCGGCGAGCCGGTCGACCGCTTTTTTGCGCTGGTCGAGAGTCGCGCCCGTCTCGCGCAGCATGCGCTCCGCTTCGGCGGTGGTGAGCCGCTCGTCCCAGAAAACAACCGGAAGCTGAAGGTGCTGATGAAGGCGGCCGGCGAACTCGCGCGTGTACTCGCTTTGCCGGCTCTCATCGCCGCTCATATGAAGCGGTTTGCCGACCAGCAGAGTCCCGACATCCCAACGTACGGCAATCTCCTTTAGAGCTGTCAGATCTTCGCGAATGCGCGTGCGCTGCAGCGTCTCAAGACCTTGCGCGGTAATTCCCAGTCCGTCGCTGACTGCCAGGCCGATTCGTTTCTTGCCAACGTCCAGCGCGAGAATACGGGTACCGGACACTTGATACACTTCCGTCAAATTCGGATTATAGAAGGTCGCGGGCGCGAGGCCGGGGAGCTAAAGCCCACGTGCTAAAGTAGCGATTTACAGAGGCCGTGGTTCGCTTTGGCACTCTTCAGTCCTCCGCAGCCTGCTTCTCGATCCCGTAGCTTTCGGACATCGATAATCGCTACTGCGGCGACAGTGGCGCTTCTCTACTACGGTCGTGATTTCTTCGTCACGCTCATCATCTCCGCCGTGTTCGCGTTCATTCTCGATCCTGCCGTGTTGCTGGTGATGAAACTGCGCGTTCCCAGACCCGCTGCCACAGGCGTTGTGATTGGATTCGCCTGTGTCGCCGTTTACGTGCTGACCGTTTTGGCTTGGTCGCAGATCGCCACCATTACGGAAGATTTGCCGGCGTACACTCTCCGGCTGAGTGACCTGTGGAGCAAAGCGAATAGCAGGCTCGATCAGATTGAGCAAAGCACCATCGCTGTGCTGGTGCCCAAAACGCTACGCGACCAGAGCGAGCAGATCCAGCAAAAGCCGCAAGAGGCTATGAAGGCTCGCAGGAGGCGCGCTAACGCAATCGCCCAGCCACCGCCGCCCGCTCCGCCGGTGGTTCAGGAGGTGCGAATCCATACCGATCCCAAGCCTTTCCTCGCAACCATCTATTCGTATACCGCGGGTTATTTACACGTCCTTGCCATGGCTTCGTTTGTGCCATTTCTGGTCTACTTCATGCTGAGCTGGCGTGACCACCTCAGCAAAAGCGTGATGCGGCTGTTCCATGGCGAGCAGCGCTATATCGTGGGTAAGACCTGGTCCGGGATTGGCGATTCCACCCGCGCTTACGTGCTGGGCAACTTTATCCTGTGGGTCTTCCTTAGTTGCACCAGCGCCATCATTTATTTCTTCTTGGGAGTTCCGTACTGGATCATCGTGGCCCCTATCAGCGCATTTTGCAGCCTGGTGCCATATGTTGGTCTTCCGCTCTCGATGCTACCGCCGGTACTGGCAGCCGTGGCGATTCCCAACCGGTTCAAAATCATCGTTACGCTGATGTTAGTCACGGCCGGCCTGCACGTGATCGTGATGAACTTCATGTATCCCAAAGTGATCGGCCGGCGCGTGCGCTTAAACCCTTTAGTGGTAACCGTCGCGCTGATGTTTTGGGGCATGCTGTGGGGCGGTGTCGGCTTGGTTCTGGCCGTGCCGATGACGGCCGCGATCAAGACGGCCTGCGATAACGTGGAGTCGCTGCAGGCTTACGGCAAACTGCTGGGCGATTGAGAAACGTACGCCGTTACTTGTCCTTCGCTTCCGGCGAGGACCATCTCGGGCCTGCTCTGCACCACCTCGCCACGCACGTAGGCAAGGCCCACCACTTCTCCCAGCGCGGGCGAGTAGGCGGCTGAAGTGATCTCCGCTACATCTTTTCCGTCGACGCTCAGTTTCGCGCCTGCTGGGGGCGGCGTGGTGCTCTTGACGCGGATGGGTGTCAGCAGGCGGTGAACTTGTCCACGCGAGCGCACCCGTTCGACAATCTCCTGGCCCAGATAGCAGCCCTTATTCGCATGCACGGCATGCGCCTGCTGCGTCTCCTGTACCAAGTACCGCTCGCTAATGTCCTCGCCGAAGCGCGGGATGCCATTTTCTAAGCGCACCAGTCGCGCTTCCGCGTCCGTCGCTTGGGGAACAGGAAGGCGTGCGACCAAGTCGTTTTTCTGAGGGGCGGGCAGGAACAGCCGGACGCCCGTGGGAACGGTGCTCGCGATGCGCACGGAGAATCCATCGTTCCAGTGCGCCAGCGAATACAGTCTTTCGGGAACAGCAATCCCGAGCTCCCGGGCGACATCAAGACTAGTCGGCCCTTCAAGCGCGATCTCGGCCCAATGCGCGGTTTCGTCTTCCAGAGTCACATCGTCCGCGATGATGTATTTGTCGAGATGCTCTCCGAGCTTCCCGCCTGCTTCGGGCTCCGTATCCAGCAGAATCGTTTCGCCCAGGTTGTACACGTAGGCGTCGGCGAGGATCCGGCCCTGCGCCGTCAGGAAGAACGTATAGAGCCCGCTGTCAGACTGAAGGCCGGCGACGTGGTTTGTGCTCATGGCATGCAGGAGGCGAGCGCGATCCTCCCCAGTCACGCGAATCTTGCCCCGAGCGGATAAATCAATCCATGCGGCGCTCGTCCGCAACGCTTCATAGCCTGTCATATTCAGATACTTGGATGCTGGCCAAATCTTATAAGCCGCTGAGCGTTAACGAGCGCAAATAAGCCGAGATCAACACCGCCAATAGGCCTGAGATGCTGATGCTTAGCAGGCGTCGCTTACTTTTGCCCGCTACCGCGACGTCACCGTAAGGTGAGGTCGCCCAGAGAATGGCGGAAGCAAGGATGTGCGCCACAAAAAGCATTTTGATGCCGAACCACATCTGGTAAGCCTGCCCGTGCTTCGGTCCCGCGTAACTCAAAAAGTTGTACAGACCGGAGACCACAATCAGTAGCAAAAGAACGAACAGAGTGGCGCGATAACGGATCTGGCTTCCGGCTGCCGATTGCATCCGAACATCTTCAGGCAGCGTGTTGAGGACGGGGACCAACACCTGGCGGGCGTAGAAGACTCCACCCAGAAAAATGACGACAGAACTGATGTGAATGAATCGGGAGAACAAATGAAGTACGAAATTGGGCGTCACTTCTCCGAGTATAAAGGTGGGTCAGCAATGGACGGAGGGCGGTGTTAGGTGAGCAACTCGCGAACGTAGGGCTCCAATCCGGGGACGCAGGCGTAAGCGTTACCGCCATAGATTGTGTTCTCACCGGCGAAGCTGCGCATCACGCCGCCGGCTTCTTCTATCAGCAGCTTCAAGGGCGCTAGATCCCACGGCTGCGCGTTCGGTTCGATCCAAACGTCGGCCTGTCCTTGCGCAAGCAGCATGGCGTCCACCGCCCCACCCAAGCTGCGCACGGCCCAAAAGCGATGCAGCCAGGGGAGAAGGCGACCGGCGAACCGGCTGATACCTACCTTATTGAACCCGTTGAAAGAGAGAACGGCTTGGCCCGGTTCTGATTTGTCCGCCACGCGCAGCCGCGCTTCGTTCATCCACGCCCCTCCGTTGCGAGTGGCCGAAAGCAGCAGGCCTTGCCTGGGGCTATGAGCGGCACCGGCCACAATCTCACCGTCCTGCTCCAGCGCGATCAACACGGCCCAAAGCGGGATGCCGCGGACGAAATCGCGCGTGCCGTCAATGGGGTCGATAATCCATCTCCGGCCGTTGGCGCTCTCCCTGTTGGCTCCTTCTTCGCCCAGGACGCCGTCGCCAGGAAACGCCCGCGCAATGGAATCGACGATCAGCCTCTCACATGCGCGGTCCGCCGCCGTGACCGGCGATTCGTCTGGCTTCGTTTCGGCGGTGACGCCCTTCCGCTGGTAATCGAGCGCCAGCGCACCGGCTTCTAGCGCCATCTGTTTGGCGAGCTCCACCTCGCGTTCAAAGGCCATGGGTTCGTTTCGTTCGATTGTAGCCCGGCAGCCTAAAGACGTTTGCTTGGAGCGAGTTAGCTCATCCGCCCGGGCTGACTCGCTTAGCCTCGAACTCGCGCACGTGACCGCCACGGAACCCTCCGCCCTCCACGGTCAAACGAAAGTGGATCAGGTCGTCTTCCACCGTGCCCCTGTAGTTTTGCGTGATTTGTTCGCCGTCATATTCGCTGACAACGGAGAAGGAGATCTCATCGTCGTCGATTCTTCCGTCCGTGATATCAACTTCTCCCTGGGGGCCCGTGACGGTGCCAGTCACTGTAGTGCCGTCGTCGTCCACTTCCAAGTTCATCGTGATCGGGTTCCCGCTACCGCTTTCGTCTACCATCCACTTGCCGCTGACCTCCGCACCCGATAAGACAGCAGTTGCCAAGTAGCCGGCCAAGATGAAACGGATTCCCCTCACGCCTTCCAGATCGGCGGAGCGAAACGGGTTCGTTAACCCTAGCGGGTAAGGGGTTTCTGGGCTAAAGAGGCCGCGCCGCCCTCCCTACGCCTTAAACGGCTTGTCCACAGCTTTCCAATTCTTTTCATCCCAGTACTTCACGCGGCCCTCGCGATAGGAGTCAACTCCGAGGCTGATCAGAACCTGAGCGTGTGCGGCGGTCTCAACGTCTAAGTGCGGCTTTTCGCGAGTACGCACGCACTGCAGAAAGTTGCCAATATGAGCCTGCATCATGTTGGTCTTCTCCACCGGAATCCTGATCTCATCCGAGCCGAATTTGTAGTTGGGAAAGGTATGACGGCCCTCTTGGCCTTCCGTGCGAATCCGCTCGGGTTTGATAACGATGTCGGGAGTAGGCGCCTCAAACTGCCCATGCTCCACCATGATGATGGTACCTTCGTGACCACGAATCAGGCCGGGTATGTGTTGCGAGTTCGCCATGGACGAGGTCAGCACAAGCGAATGGCCTTCCGGATATTCGGCCATGATGTGGAAGGTGTCAGGCACTTCGCGGTCGCCCGTGAAAATGTACTTGCCGCCAGAGGCGGTGACTTTCGCCGGAAACTGCGGCTTGTCCCAGCAGATGTTCAGGGGAGCTACTACGTGAAAAAACAGATCGGTTGCGATTCCGCCTGAGTAGTCCCAATATTTTCTGAAGCGAAAGAAGCGGTCCGGGTCATAAGGCCGCGCCGGGGCGGGACCCAACCACGTTTTCCAGTCGATGTATTGATCGCCCTTGGCGTCCGGTCCGGCGTCCGCATCGATGGGCCAGTTCCATTCACCTTCCATCGAATTGCGATGGTAGGATCCTTGGCTCATAATCATCTTGCCGATCATGCCGTCCGCAATGGCTTTCTTCGCCTTCCACCACTGATCGGCGGAAGTGGTTTGGGAACCGACCTGCAGAACGCGCTTGGTCTCACGCGTGGTTTCCACCAATTCCTTCGCCTCTTTGATCGTGTGGCACATGGGTTTTTCAAGGTAGACGTCCTTGCCTCCGTCCATGGCATCAAGCGCAATGCGAGCATGCCAATGATCCGGTGTGGCCACAATCACCGCATCGACGTCCGGCAAGGCGAGCAGTTCGCGGTAATCCAAGAAGCCCTTAGCGTTGTACTTCTCCGCCTCAGTACGCTTCCTTTTCTGGTACACATCGCAGACGGCTACAATCTGGCACGCGTTGTTGTTCTCAGTCCCATACTTTTGGAACGAGGCTGCGTCGGAACTGCCACGGCTACCGCAGCCAATTACTCCAACGTTGATGCGGTCATTGGCCCCGATCACTCGGGAAGGGCTTAGCTTATTGCTGGTTTTCGCGACGGCTTTACTGGCGAGCATCACTCCCGCACTGAAGCCCCCTGTGCGCTTCAGAAAATCACGGCGATCCCATTGGTCGGTAGACATTCTCTTCCTTTCAACTGGCAGCGCAAAACGCCTGCTTACGCGCGCGGCTCAGTTTCGACAGGCTACTAGAGAAAGTTTACTGTAGAAGGAACGACCACGCGCGCGGCTTTCCGGTATCCTAACTTCCGCTTTTACTCGATGGCGAAGTTCCTGACGACGATCTCGTCCGAGATGCAATCGCTCGCAGTAGGATGGCAAGTCTATGAGCTTACCCATCGTCCACTTGACTTGGGGTTAGTGGGTTTAGCGCAGTTCCTGCCTGGGATTTGCCTGTTCCTGCTGGCGGGGTACACGGCAGACCGGGTTCCCCGGCTCCGCATCTTGCAGAGTTGCTATATCGCCTTCTCACTTTGCTCTGTGTTGCTGCTGGTTTTCACGCTGCACGGTTTGGCAACGCCCGCGCCGGTTTACGCATTACTGCTATTGAATGGAACGGTTCGGGCATTCAACGGACCGGCGGGGCAGGCGTTCGTACCGTCGCTGGTTCCGGCAGGAGATTTTCCCAATGCGGTGGCCTGGAACTCTTCTGTATTTCAAACCGCGACGATTGCCGGGCCGATGATTGGCGGAATCGTGTACGGGGTAACAGGCAAGCCAGAACTGGTTTACGTTGGCGCGGCATTGGCGTACTTCACCGGGTCGGTATTGCTAAGCCGCATTCGTTTGCAACCGGTGGAGCGCCGGCCATCGGCGGCCTCGGCAACGGTGGTGCTGGAAGGACTGCAATTTATCGGGCGGAACAAGCTGATCCTTGGGGCCATATCGCTGGACTTGTTCGCCGTCCTGCTGGGTGGCGCAGTGGCGCTTCTGCCCGTCTATGCGCGCGAGATCTTGCGGGTGGGTGCAACGGGCTTGGGAGCTTTACGTAGCGCACCAGGCGCCGGCGCGCTGATGATGGGGGTCGTCATCGCTCATTGGCCTCTGCGAAGGCGAGCGGGTTTGGTAATGCTGTGCTGCGTGTTTGCGTTCGGCGCTTTCACGGTGATCTTCGGGTTATCGCATAGCTTGGTGCTCTCGCTTAGCATGCTGCTTCTTATCGGCGCTTCCGATACCGTCAGCGTGATCGTGAGGCATACGTTGATTCAACTCTCTACGCCTGACGAGATGCGGGGCCGTGTAAGCGCGGTCAACACGGTTTTCATCGGAGCATCCAATGAAGTAGGCCAGTTTGAATCCGGGATCACGGCGCAATGGCTCGGTGCGGTGCCCGCGGTGGTTTTGGGCGGAGTGGGAACCATCGTCATTGTCGTCACCTGGGCTTGGCTGTTTCCGCGATTGCGCAGACTCAACCGACTGATTCCGGAAGAGTTGCTGTTGTCGCAGGAATGAATCAGGATCTATAAAGGGCCACCCCCTGATACCCTTTGATTTCATGCGCAGCAGTATCCTTTCTTGCGTTCCCCGCGTTTGCATTGTGGTTGCGCTTTGCATCTCGCCGGCTCTTGCTTGGGGCGCCGTGGATGCGAATGCACTTCCGAAGCCCACGGGGTACGTCAGCGATTTGGCGCACGTCGTCGGCCCTGCTGAGAAAGAGCAGTTGGAGGCTTTTTGTGCCCGGGTGGAGCAGGAGCTTGGTGTTCAATTCGCTCTTGTCACAATCGACAGCCTCGACGATAAGCCCATTCGCGATTTCGCTCTCGACCTTTTCAGAAAATGGGGCGTTGGCGAGAGAAAGACGAACCAGGGCGTGCTTCTGCTGCTGGCGGTGAAAGATCACAAGAGCGACATCGAGACGGGTCGCGGTATTGAACCGTACCTTACGGACGGTTTCTCCGGCGGCACTTTGCGGTCGATGCGGCCGCAACTTCAAGGGAATGAGTACGGCGGTGCATTGCTCACCGCGGCTGGCGCCATGGCTGATCAAATCGCCCTGGGCAAAGGCATAAGCTTTGCAAACAACACTCCACAACCGGAGGAGGCTCCGCAGCGCACGGCGCCTCAGCGCGGTGTCGGTATTCCCGGATTTCTGATCGTTATCGGCATTTTTGCCCTGATCTGGCTGATGGGACGGGGTGGGCGCCGGGGCGGAGGTGGCGGTGGTGGATTTTTGAGCGGTATATTGCTGGGTAATCTCTTGGGTGGGGGCCGTGGGTATGGCGGCGGAGGAGGCTGGGGGGATGGCGGCGGGTTCGGAGGAAGCTCGGGCGGAGGTGGCGGGTTTGGTGGATTCGGCGGTGGCGATGCCGGCGGCGGTGGAGCTAGCAGCAACTGGTAAGTTGCGGAAACTTGGACAGGAGTAGCGTTGGAGCAAGAACTCTCAGAACTCACGAAACGGCTGACGGCAGCATTGGGTGACCGAATCGTCTCTATTGTCCTTTACGGCTCCGCGGCTATGGGCGACTGGAACAAAGGCAGCTCAGACTTAAACATACTGTGCGCACTGGACCGTGTTTCGCCACAGGAACTGTCGCAATCGGAACCGATTTTCCGCTGGTGGCGGGAGAAGGGGAATCCGCCGCCGTTGCTGCTGACCGAGGAAGAAGTGCGTACGTCGACAGACTGCTTCCCCATGGAATTCCATGATATGCAGGAACACCGGCGTGTTCTGTACGGTGCCGACGTGATCGAGAACCTCACTATCGATCATTCCTTCTATCGCGCTCAGGTAGAACATGAACTGCGCGCTAAACAGATCCGGTTACGTCAAAAAGCGGCCGAGGTCCTGCGCGATCCTGAGCGGCTGCGAAAGCTTCTTACCGACTCGCTTTCGACATTCTGCGTTCTGGGGCGGCATGCACTGATCCTGAGCGGGCACGCACCGCGCTGGAAGAAGGACGAGATTCTGGCGTCACTTGAGAAGGTGATGGGAATGCCACTTGAGGGTGCAAATGCGATACTGGCGATTCGAGCAGTTGGAAAGACTTCGACAGATGCGAACGCAGTGTCTCTACTGGGGAAATATTTGAATGAGACAGACGCTCTGGTGCGCTTCGTTGATGTGCTGGATAGGTAAGCTTAGAAAAGCTTGGGGGGAATCGGGATGAAGGGTGCGCTGATCATACTTGGTGTGCTGATAATTGTGGCTTTGGTGTTTGGCGGACAGTTGATGGGTGAGCGGAACCAACTGGTTACGGAGCGAAAAGACATTGACGGGCGCTGGGCGCAGGTGGACAACGACATGAAGCGGCGCGCGGACCTGATTCCAAACTTGGTGGAGACGGTGAAGGGGTATGCGAAGCAGGAGCAAACCGTCATCGGCGAGGTGGCGAATGCACGCGCAGCCCTGCTGGGGGCGCATAGCAAGCAGGAAGAAATCGGCGCCAACAATCAACTGAGCGGGGCCATTGGCCGACTGCTGGTACTGCAGGAAAACTATCCGCAGCTCAAATCGAACGAAAATTTCCTTCGGCTGCAGGACGAACTGGCGGGAACTGAGAACCGGATCGCCGTCGACCGGCGGGATTACAACGTAGCAATTCAGAAATACAACACAGATATAGAGCTATTCCCGAAAAATATCGCCGCCTCCCTTTTCGGTTTCCATGCTGATGATGCGTATTTCAAGGCCACGGAAGAAGAAAAGAAGGTTCCGCAGGTGAAGTTTTAAGCAAGCTCCTCGTCTTCCGGAGGGTTGGTTTCATCCACTTGGGTTGAGTACCCCTTCAAGACCGACAAAGATCCCCCACTGCTGAATCCGGCCACTCGCAGGCGCCGGTAGGCACTCGAAAGATTCTTCTGCTCACTCAGAAAAGTGGCTAGGTTTTTACCCCGGTATTTGCGATCGAGGAACTTTCTGATTAGTTCCATCTCTTCGGTGCCCGCGTACGCTTTTTCTATCGCGGCCTCCGCCACCGGTTGCGCTACTCGCTTGGTACGCAATTCATTTAAGACGCGAAATCGTCCGAAGCCCTGGCTTTGCAAGCGCGCGGATGCGAGTGTCTCCGAAAACTTCGAGTCGTCCGTGAAGCTGTACTCCGCGAGCTTGGCAACGATGGCGTTCAAGGCTTCTGGGGACTCCGCTCGCCGGGATAGCTTCTGCTTCAGTTCATTAGCAGAATGCGCACGGCCCCCCAAAGCGCGTAAGGCGTAGTTCCATAACCCGTCTGCATCGAGCTTCTTGGGTTTGCCGCGTATCGCCATCTCGCTGAAACGTTTAGTACTGTAGCATGCTCTAAGAGGGGTAGTTGGGAAACGACAGGCCTTTGGGACCTGACACTTTTTAAGGAGAAGTCACATGGAGGAAAAAAGCGGTTTTGGATACTTTCTGCTAGGCCTTGGAATTGGTGTAGCGGCCGGCATATTGTGGGCCCCCAGACCGGGTGAAGAAACGCGGCAGTTGCTTGCTGATCGCGCCGGTGAGGGTGCGGATTATCTGAAAGCCCGTGCGGGCGAAAGTGCCGATTACCTTAAGACGCGCACTCAAGAAGGATCAGAGTACGTGCGCCAGCGCACCGACGACCTGAAGCAGTCCGCTTCGGAGCTCTATGACAAGGGTAAGACGACTGTTTCACGCCAGAGAGATACCTTGAATGCCGCAGTTGAGGCGGGCAAACAAGCCTATCGCGACGCAGTGACCGATATCAAGACTGCTCCAGGAGCAACAAGCGGCAATCCTGGACATCCGACCGAGAATGTCTAACGGACCGAGAACGTCTAACTACCGAGAACGTCTAACTAAGGGTATCAAGTAAATCGCTGCTATGGACGAGCATACGCTCCTCATTCTTCTCACGATTTTCGTTGCTCTGGCGGCCATCGCCATGCTGATCCAGGCCGCCATGCTGACAGCGATGTTTTTGGTGGCTCGTAAGCTTCAGCAGGTGGTCATGCCCATTGTGCCGGAGGTTGAGGCGATTATTGCGACGACCAGGCGCACGGTAGATCGCGTGGAGAAGCACATCGAAAAGATTGGCGCTACGAGCGGCGCCATTCTGGATGTGACCAAACAACAACTCGTCAAGGTAGATGAACTGCTAAGCGATGCGACCACCCGCGCAAAGGTTCAGATGGAGCGCGCCGAAATGGTGCTGGACGACTCTATGACCCGAGTGCAGCAAACTGTGGCATTTGTGCAGTCGGGGGTTGTTCGGCCGGTCCGGGAAGTGTACGGAGTGTTTGCCGGCATTCGAACAACATTAGCTCACCTAGGCAGGGGCGCTCGTCCTAGTGTTGATCACGCTACTTCAGACGAAGAGATGTTCATCTGAAATAGTAAGGACGATGAGTTTAGGCCGGAAGCACATCTGGATGCAGTCGAAGATGTGCTAAGTCCGGGAGAAGTTTGAACGGCTTAGCTACCTTTTCAACTGGTTCGCCAATCTGTTGAATCCCCAAAGGGTCCCAGTTTGAACGTTTGGCAACGAGGCCGAGGTAGCCGATTTTCGCGGGATCGATCTGCATTATACGGCAGGATGTCGCGTCTACGCTGGGGGGGTGTGATCCTGCGACCAGGACCCCCGCATGAACGCTGCTACCGAGAATAGGTCCATTCCCTTCCATGGCTTCAATTCCATCGACAATGCAAAATTGACGAGGAAATAAGAAGTGGAGGTCGGCCACGCACTCGTCTATTCCCGCCCAATGAAGGACGTTTTTGGGCCAACCGTATACGCCGCCAGGCACGAGCCCGAATAGATTTTTCATGGAAAGCGTGGCACCGGTCCAGTGATGGGTTTTCATTTTCGGAAGCGATACCAACAGGTCGTATCCGAGTGCTGTCCGCGGCAGATATAGTTCTGACAGCGTGGAAAACGGGTTCTGGAGGCGAACACGCCGGATCTCATCTAAGTTCAGGTCGGTAAAGTTCCGCTCGAAGTTCGGAATGGCGTTGAAGTAACCTGCGGCGGATGCCAGATCGAGCGTGGTTCGACGGTGACCGGGGCCTTCGGCGATGTGAACCTTGGAAGCGCCCAGAGAATGAAATGCGTTCGCCGCGGCCGACACAAAGGCTGGGTTCGTGTTGACAGGAGCATCGGCGCTGAACTCGACCAGGTTGGGTTTCAGGAGAACGCTTCTGCCGACGACCGATACATTGTGCTCCAGCAAGATATTACGCAGCAGGCTTTCCAGTTCCGCCGAGTAGGATCGGGCGCGGACGATCGAAACAGGATATTTTGGGCGTAAACCGGATTTATGGCAGGCGAGAGCAAGACCGAGGGATCCGAAAAAGAAATATCTACGGTTGACGAAAGTTGTATGTGCTTCTTGGCTCATGATGAGGTCAGCAGCTTATTGCCGCTGCAGTTTCCAGCTAATGCCAGCAGCCGAAGAGAGATGTCCCGAATCGTCCGGCATGGCAGTTCGGTTTTGATCCTTCGGTAATCTCGACCGTGGGCCAGCAGCCCTAATTGGAGCCATGAGAGTGCTTCGAGCGAGGTGGGGGATTGGACGAACTCCGTCGCGCGGTCAAGGGGCAAGAGAAGTTCTGAAGGATCGACGCCCTGTAGCGCAAGTAGCGCCATGCCAGTCATCTCCGGATAGGAATGGGAATTTTCACTGCGGTGTGCGCTTCCTCCGTGGTTCCAGCCGCCGTCCCGGCAGCGCCTAGAGAGGATGAATTGTCGGCCTTCGGAAAGGTGCGGCCCGAGAGCGTGGTTGTTATTATTAACCGCGTGGTTTGAGAGGGCCACGATTGACATGGCGGTGGGAGCAATCCAGGCGGCAGTGCCGGGGAACCAGGGTGAGCCACCAGCGGGACGAAAACCGGCGGTAACGCCTTTTAGTCGGGCAATGAAGCGGTTGAGGGGAGCATCGGCTGGTTGAATTTGACTGACCACCCACGAGATGCCGCGACAGTGATGAGGCAAAGTAGAGCCGGGGGCCGGCAGGGCGAGGGCTGCTAAGCTTGACACCCAAGTGCTTTGGTCGACGTCGGGTTGGGGAGCCCACCCTCCGTCATTTCGCTGGTTACGAACGAGCCATTCATATCCACGCTGCGAAGCACCGCCGATCACCCTATTTGCGTTCAGGGCCAGCAGCGCGAGAGCGGTTGGTTCGGTCCAAGAAGTGCCTTGGGAAGTGCCGTTTTGATATCCCCAACCGCCGTCTGCACTCTGCGCCGCTAACAACTGGTGCTGAAGTATATCCGCTTCAGCCATGGCAAGCCCCTGGGACTAGGGCAACATCTTGCGATTGCGCCGGCGCTTTAGGTAAAACACCAGAATACTGCCAGCCGCAATCCAGATGATGGCTTGCATCGTCATATCATTCATTGCTTTCTCCTTGTGAACCACTCTGCTGAGTCGGGAATGTGCTCTGAGCCTGGGCTAGCTTCGAGACGCGCCTCAACCCTCTCATCGGCATAGCTTGGCGGCTGCATTAGCGTGCCTAATGAATTCCTTGGGTGGCGGGGCCCAGGTTGTGTAATAAGGCCAGGATGCCGGGTCCGGCCGTCACCACCAGCAGCGACGGGAGGCAGAAGAAAAAGATCGGGAAAACGAGCTTTACGCCGATCTTGCCGGCGCGCTCCTCGGCTTGCTGGCGGCGGCGTACGCGCAGATAGTCGGACTGGGTTCGTAGAGCTTCGGCAATGCTGGTGCCGAAGCGATCGGTTTGAATCAAAATGGCGACCAGCTTTCGCATTTCGTCTTCCCCAGTGCGCTTTGCCAGGTTCCGCAGCGCTTCCGCCCGGCTCTTCCCGGCCATAATTTCCATGTTCACCATAGACAGATCCTCACTGACCGCGGGATGGACCTGCTTGAGTTCGCGGCTTACGTTGACAATGGCCTGATCGAGCCCGCAGCCCGCTTCGGTACAGATCACCAGAAGATCGAGAACGTCGGGGAGAGAGAGCCGGATCTGCTCGTGGCGCCGCCGGAGGAAGCGGCCCAAGATGAAGGACGGAAGCAAATACCCGATACCGCCCCCCGCCACCGGTAAGACGATACGAAGCAACGGGTTATCGAGACGATCGCGGAAGACCAACGCGACGATGACAAGAACTGTCGCGAGCAAAAGCTTCGCGCCATAGTACACCGGCAGAGCGGAAGTCCTTCGAAATCCGGCGGAAAACAATTCCCGTTTCGCGATGGAGGCATCCTGCGGCGAGACCGGCAACAGATTTCCTAGAGGCTCCAGAAGTTGAGAGAACGAAAACTCCCGCTTCTGCTTGCGTACGCGCAGCGACGAGGCAATTGAATCCGCAGTGGTATTGGCCAACTGATCAAGCATGCGCGAGGGCCTGACGTAATGGACATAGCCAAAATAAGACACCGCGCCGGCAATCAGCACAAACAGCAGGAGAGGAAGCAACACGTTCATATCAGACCTTTATGTTGGTAATCTTTCGAATGACGAAGTAGCCGACTACCTGCCCGAGGAGAGCGCCGTAAATCAGAATCCGGCCGGTACTGTCGGCCGCGAGCTGGCGCAAATAGTCGGGGCTTGTCAGCATCATGCCCACTACTACTCCGGCGGGCATCAACACCAGAACCAAGCCGGTGATTTTTCCGTGTGCCGCGGCAGCTTTCACTTGGCCTTTGAGCCGGAAGCGATCGCGGATGATGGACGCCAATTTGCTTAGGATCTCGCCCAGATTACCGCCGGTTTCCTGTTGCAAGAGCACGGAGGAAACGAAGAACCGCACATCGACAAGCGGAATGAGAGCCGCCAGCTTGGCGAAAGCCACATCGAGCGAGGAGCCTAGCTGAAGATCGTTCGAGACGCGTCGGAAGGCGGAGGCGAGAGGATCCGGGGAATCGGTGGAAATCATCTCCAAGGCGACCGCGAAGCCGTGCCCCGCGCGCATGGAGCGTGAAAGGAAGTCCAGCGCATCGGGAAATTGCTCTTCAAACTCGCCTATGGTTTTCGCGCGCTTGCGCAACACCTGTAGCAGCGGAATCGAGGCCCCGAGCGCGCCCAACAGGCCCGCACTGATCAGCGCGGTGGGAAGTTTCAACTTGAGACCGATCAGCATGCCGAGAACGCCAGTGATACAGCAGATGGTAAGCAGTTTGCTCCCTGTCCAATCCTTTCCGGCCTGTTCGAGAATCAGATCCAGCCGGTCCATGAACTGGAACCTGCGCAGAAACTTGGTCAGAACATCATCGACGCTGGCTGGCCGTATGTATTCGACTGCGGCACGCGAATCCGGAGCACCGGCTTCGGCCTTTTGCAGCATGCTCCGAATCTGCTGCTTCTGCTTGGACCTGAAGTAGGACGTGCCAATCGCGACACACGCGATCACCGTGACAAAAACGACGACAAAAACGACGCCGATCGCCAACATGCTGTCCTTAACGAACCTCGACGACGCTTTGAAATAGTTGGGGCGGCAGCTCGATCCCGGCTGACTTGAGCCTCTCGCTGAATTTAGGACGAACACCGGTGGGGCGGAACTTTCCTATGACATGGCCGTCGCTGGACATACCGGTCCGCTCAAACAGGAAAATGTCCTGGGTGGTGACGAGTTCGCCCTCCATTCCCAAACACTCGGTGATGTAGGTCACCTTGCGAGTCCCATCGGCGAGCCGCGAACACTGAATGAAAAGATCGATGGCGGAAGCAACCTGTTGCCGGATGGACCGCACGTTCAGGTTGGAACTGGCCATGCCAATCATGACCTCGAGACGACTGATGGCATCGCGCGGGCTGTTGGCGTGGATGGTGGTTAACGATCCATCGTGGCCGGTATTCATGGCTTGCAGCATGTCGAGGGCTTCTTCACCGCGGACCTCTCCGAGGATGATCCGGTCCGGCCGCATACGAAGGGCATTGATGAGAAGGTGCCGCTGCACCACCGCTCCTTTGCCTTCAATGTTGGCGGGGCGCGTTTCAAGGCGTGCCACGTGGGTTTGCCGGAGCTGCAACTCAGCCGCGTCTTCGATGGTGACAATGCGCTCGTTGGGAGGAATAAACCCGGATAACATGTTTAGGAAGGTGGTTTTGCCGGCGCCGGTTCCCCCCGAGATGATCACGTTGAGGCGGGCTTTCACGCAGGCCTTCACCAGTTCGAGCATGCCGTCGGTGAGCGACTGCTTGCGGATCAGATCGGCCGGCTGGAGGGGATCGGTGCCGAAGCGCCGGATGGAAAGCAAGGGACCGTCGACCGCCAGCGGCGGGATGACGGCGTTCACGCGCGAGCCGTCCGGCAGACGCGCGTCGACCATGGGAGACGATTCATCGATGCGGCGTCCGACGCGCGACACCACGCGCTCGATGATTCGCATCAGATGCGCGTCGTCTTTGAACTCGATGGTGGTGCGCTCGAGCTTGCCCGCGCGTTCGATGTAAATGAGGCGCGGCGTGGTCACCAAAATGTCCGATACGGTAGGATCGCGCAGCAGTGGCTCAAGAGGCCCGAGGCCGAATACTTCATCGAGCACTTCTTCGATAAGCCGGTCCTTCTCGCCGAGGCTCAGGGGCGTTTTTTCCTCGCTAACGAGCTTCGCGACAGAAGGGCGAATCTCCTGGCGAACCTTCTCGCCGGGCATGGCGTAAACGGCTTCGAGATTGATGCGGTCGAGCAGCTTCCGGTGAATCGAAAATTTCAGCTCCTGGTACTGCAGAGAAGAAGCATCCCGGGGAGTGGTGCCTCCCGCACGGATGCTTTCAGCCTCACGAGCCTCGTTACGAGTTGTGTCTGTTCCTGTCATGGGGAATCCTATCTGAACAATGCAAATTTCTTCTTGGACTTGACCGGCTGAATGCCGGCGATTTTGGAGGCAAGCAGCGCAAAGTGCTGAGCGAGCCGCGTATTCGAGTCGAGAAGATTGCCGCTCGAATAGGACTGATAGAGCCCCATGTAGTCGTTCGGCAGAGCCGCGTAAAGCGATCGTCCGAGGATCTTCTCCAACTCCTGCGTGCTGATGTCCATCGTCTTGGGCGTGCGATTCAGGATCAACTGCACTTTGTCGCCCTGCTCAAAAAGCCCGTGCACGATCGACTTGAGTCCGTGTAAAGCGACCACTTCGAGGGTCGAGACCAGAAACAACTGATCGAGTTCGTCCAACACGGCCGTGGCAATGGAATTGAGGCTTCGCCCCAGGTCCAACACGGTCCAGTCATGTTGCGTTCTCATGAACTGGAGTACTTGGCGCAAGCGGTCGTCGTCGGGGTGATCCCAGCGCGAGTACGCGGGCGGCGCGGGGATGACCGATAATGCCGGCCTGTGCTCCACGAGGAGTGCCTTCCATAAGCTCTCATCCAAGCGGGACAGATTCTTGATCGCGTCAAGAATGGAATAGGAGCTCGGCGTCTTCATCAGAAAGCCGACCAGACCGGAGGTCAAATCCAAATCGGCCAGAAGAACTCGCTTGCGGGTCAGATTTTGCAGTTCCGAGGCAATGTGGCAGGCAATTGTAGTCGCGCCGCATCCACCTTTAGCCGAGAGGAAGCCGATGATCTTGCCGCGTGTAGCCGGGGCGCCGCCTGAGTCCGCGGAATTCATCAACCGCTCGAGAGCGGCAACGAGGCCGTCGTCAAGCGGCGGATGAATGAACTCGTTGGCGCCTGCGCGCATCGCGGAAAGAATGATTTGGGAATCCGCGTTCGAATGTAACGCGGCAATCTTCATTTCCGGCGCTCGAGATCTGAGTTGCCGCATGGCAATGTTCAGCTCTGAAGGCACAGCGGATAAATCGAGCAAGAGCGCTTCCGGCCTACTACTCGAAAGGCGGTCGAGCAGGCTCGGCCAGTCGCCGTCATGCTGATCGAACGGGATCTGATTGCCGGGCTGTTTCAGAACGTCGACGGCCTCGCGGCGTAGGCTGTCGTCCTGAATGTGCGTTAGCAGTTTAGAAGACATATGGCGCTTCCTATCAATGATTCGAGCCGGCCGGATTCGGACCTGCTTGGTTCGGCTGCGCATCGGGCGCTACCTGCACAGGCCGCACTACCAGGAGCGGCGGCTGGGTATTTGCGTTACCGTCAGGCGCGGAGTTGACCGGCTCTCGAAAGCTCTTCAACTCTTCGACAGGCAGCGAATAGCGCTTGGGCAAAGGCGCTAACGGCCCGGTGACCTGAGCGCCCGGAGTGCGCGGGGGCGTCTGCCCGCCGTCCTTTATGAACGGTAGGGGCATGTTCACTTCAGGCTGTTTCACGCCGTCCGGTAAGGGGCTAACGAGCTCGGGCGTAATAAGCACCAGGAGCTCATCCTTGCTCTTCGATACCGAGCGCGATTGAAACAGTTTTCCAAGCACCGGAATATTGCCGATACCCGGAATTTTGTCTAACTGTTGCGACAGCTCGTTATCTAAAAGGCCAGCAATAACAAAGCTCTGGCCATTCTCAAGTTCCACCTGCGTCTGCACACGCCGGGTAGCCAGGCCCGGCACCGTGAACCCATTCACCGTCAGTCCGTTAGCGAAATCGAGAGAACTGACTTCCGGAGTTACGCT